>Ga0222714_10000908_pt1 | contig 33641 bp, 40 predicted proteins | sample C33_3DmetaG_FD_165048 | JGI IMG/M metagenome (GOLD analysis project Ga0222714, IMG submission 165048) | Estuarine water microbial communities from San Francisco Bay, California, United States - C33_3D | ecosystem: Environmental > Aquatic > Marine > Unclassified | place: USA: California... | reverse complement strand
AAAACCTTTACTGATATGTACGAAGATCTTGATTGTTTTGAGAAAGCACTTTCACACTTTGGCACTCGCGTAGATGTTATCTGTGCGATGGAAATGGGTGGAAGAATCAATGCTGAAACTGCCTATAAAAACATCAAGATGGAACTCAAAGAACTCAAAAAGATTCGTAAATCTTGGAAAAAAGATCATGAATGACACTTACGATCAACAACGTCGGGGAAGACTTTCTGATGTTGTTACAGATTATCTTGGTGATGAAGAAGTCAGTGCAGAGAAGTTTTGTACTGAATTAACTGAAGAAGTTCGTGACTGGGCAAACTATCACAGAGATCAACTTAACAAAGCAAATAAAGTATTGACACATTTCAATTCAGATAAGATTGATTGGTGTCATCCAGAATCTTCCGTATCTAAAAACAAACAACGTGAATATAATATGAAAGAACAATCGTATTATGACAAACGTGCTCGTCTTGATGCAATCAGTGCGGCAACAGGTAAAGATTGGACTGATTTTTGGGAAGGTAAATCTACTGATGATGAATTTGATATGATGCTATCTCAGTACGGTTATGAATATACCCCATAGAATCCTAAGGGATATTAAGCAATTCTGAATAGATTATTAAATTTATAACTATTTGGAAATAGATATGTTAGCATATGCTTGCACTTGGGAGGAACCATGACTCTGCCTAAACAGAAACAAATTGATGAAAGACACATTGAATCAATGAAGATTGCTGTAGAGCAGGCGGGTATCAGAGCAATTCATCCAGATAAAATGGAGGAATTTGCTGAATATCTTGTGAGGCAGGCAAGACAATCTGAATAGTGTCACAGGGAGTCTTGACAGACTCCCCTTTTTTATATAAATTATTATTAGTTAAATTAGTCTCATGAAATTAGCATTTGCAGCATTACTTTTAATTGGTGCGACATCTGCTCCCGCATTTGCTGATCATAGGCATGGAAGTGTTCGTTATGAAGAGAATTGCTATAGAAATGTAGAGAGATATATTCCAGGTTATTATGATGACTTCGGTAACTGGAGAGATGGTAGAGTAAAAACTACAAGAAAAAGAATCCCTTGCAGTTCACTCTATAATAGTCAGAGAGAAAGACACATTCATGATAGTCATACACCAGATGTAGGACGAGTTGATGATAACTCTTGCATTGAAGGTTCTGTGCTCGGTGGTATTGCTGGCGGTGGATTAGGTGCTGCTCTGTCTCGTGGTAATGGACGTTGGTGGGCAATCCCTCTGGGTATCGTTGGAGGCAGCATGGTGGGGTGCCAGGTGGACGGTGGTTGAACTGACCACCTTTTCCCCCTTCCACCAGGATCTCCTGTATATTAAAAGAGTCAAAAGCAAACCACTAATGGCAACTCGTTCACGCATCGGAATTGAACTCTCTGACGGTTCTGTTCTTTCTGCTTACCACCACTGGGATGGATATGAGTCCTGGTTGGGTCGCATCCTGAAAACTCACTACAATAGCAAAGAACTTGCTGCCGAACTGATTGATGGTGGTGACATGAGCACTTGCTGGGATGAGAATAATCAACCCGAGTATTATTCTGCTCGTGGTGAAAATTGCCCTCCTCGTCTTGATAAAAACCTGGAGGAGTATTTTTCTGACAATGAAGAGTACTCCTATGTCTTCCGTAAAGGTGAGTGGGTCTGCTACAATATGAATGAGTTCAACGACAAAGACCCTGAAATCGTTGAAATCCCCTCTGGAAACCTTGCTGCTTGATTATCATGACTGAACAAGAAAAGATGAACGCACAACAAATTGCTGAAGAGTTTTGGTTGATGATTGAACAAGAAGCAGCAGAGAATGAGGTTACTGTTGATTACTATCTTGAAGAGTTCTTCTGTTCATGATATAATCATAGAGTAATCTACACAAAATGATGGCACAAAAGTTTCTTTACATTGTTGATCACTATATTCCATTTCCTTCCAGTGAATATGGTGGTATTTGGAATGTAATTGCAGAAGATGATGATGAGTGTTTTGATCTCATCACTGGTACGGATGAAGAAGGTTTCAATCAACAATACTATGGAAACCTTCGTGAAAATATTCTGAAGTCGCGTACTTATGCACTTTCAGAAGATCTTGAATCTCAAGTTGTTGAGGAATTTACTACATGATTGGCAATCTTGAACCAGAGGAATCTGTTATGTCTAAAGGCAGTTGGTTAGGTCAACTTGCCATTGCTCTTGAACAACTTGGTTGGGAAAAAGATGCAAACATTTCTGTAGAAATTGGGGGCACTTGTGTGTCTGGAATTGATGTAGGTGAAAACTACAATGAAAAATGGCAATCTCCCATTGGCACTCGCAAGTACAATAAAGATGCATTTATTGTAATCAAGAACCTTGATCGTTCTCCATTTGAACCATCACAACCAAACCCAGATTTGAAAGCACATCATGCTGAAACCTGATATGATTGTCTCTTGGGATAAACATCTCAAGAATGGAAACTTGTGGAGAGTAACTGTTGAACTCTCCATGAAAGATACACCAGGAGAAGAACCCTACATTTACACTGTAGAGGTTCATGTAGTGTCACCCACACAAGCACTGGCACAGTACATTGTTGCTACAATGTATCCTGATTATGAGTCACTCTCTGTTGATGATGAACCTATTAAAACTTCCTCATGATTTCCCCCATCAACCCCCTAAAGGATACTCCTACGAAGTCACTGAATATAGGACGAACTTTATTGCTATTTGGATTATCAATCATGGCAGGTTCTCTTATACTGACACACCTCCGAAGTCCATCTGGGGATTCTACAATACAAAAAAATGTGCATACCATGCACCAATCAATTCAACCAAGCACGGAGATCAAGTAGATATAAGTAACACAAGACCTTATTCTGCAATGAAACTCAATCTCAACCCATTGGAGGCAGCATTTGTATGACTTACCGACCCAAAGTAAATGATTATGTCAAGTGGACAGATTCACTTGGCAAAGTTACTGAGGGTTGGGTGTATTTTTGTGATAAAGAATACACCACTATTGAGATTGGTGTTACCTGTAAGGATCAAGAAAATATAGAGGCATGTCCTATACATAGGAAGACTCATTGTTTGGTCTTATGCTATCCAGAGCATTGGCACGAGTTAGAATACATCAAGAGTAGGAAATGTCAAAAAGAAAAAATGCATGGCGATGGTGGGCAAAGGCAATAGGAGAGAAGGCAAGTAAAGATGACAAAGAATCAGATGTCGTTGCTATTGTACGGACTGTTATATTTTTCACTTATCTCACTACTAACTGTTTTATTGTTGCTGGAGTAATTCGACACTGGAATGATGTACCGAGTGAACTATCTCAAACCAAAGAAGAAAGGTTATGCAAAACAAACTGCAACCTTTCTAAAGATTGAAGACGCAATCTTCTGGGAAGAACATGTAAAGAAAAACCTGGATGCAGTGGACACTCAGATCACTGTCCACTAATTTGACCACTGCCACCTGATTCCTGTATATTAAAAGAGTCAAACAACTGACACCTATGGATTATTTCATCAACGATCAACAAATTGAAGAACTGATCAACTTTGATTATGTTTGTGAAGATCTTGCAGACTTGATTGAAGAAGAACAAGACTTCAGCATGAACGAATACCTTAACTCCAACATTGATTACTGATCTAATGAATCCTCCCACCTCCACTGTTAATGTCCTGCCTCATCTTAAAGAACTTCGTGAGAAGTGGAGGCAGCAAGATTTCCGACTCACTAAAGAACAGCAAGAAGAATATGATATTCTCTTGCAAGCACGTCGGGAACGTGTCAAATACTTTTACGACAACGGTTTGGTTCAAGTTGGTCCCAAAGTGACTAAAAAGGCAGAACCAGTACAAGAAGACCTGGACGATTGAACAAGTGGCACAGAGGGTCTCCTGGAGGTCTCTCTGTGCTTTATATTATCTACATCAAGGCAACACGCATGACACTGACTCTTCGACCACATCAAGAACGCATCCTTGATCGTATGCTTGCTTATGCTAAGGGTCAAATTGTTGTTCCTACTGGTGGTGGTAAAACATTGACTATGATTGTTGATACTAAAGATCGTTATGATCGTATCAACAATGGCACAACCACAGTTGTTGTTGCTCCGCGTATTCTTCTGGCAGAACAACTGTGTTCTGAGTTTCTGGAAGTTATTGATACCAAGAATGTGCATGTGATGCATGTTCATAGTGGTGAGACACATCACTATTCTTCTACCAAACCAGAACACATTCACCTGTTTGCTAACACTGCACGAACTGCTGGTGAGAATGTAATCATCTTTACCACTTACAATTCTCTTGATCGTGTTCGTCAAGCAGATATTGAGGTGAATACCATTTACTTCGATGAAGCACATAATTCCGTGAAGAAGAACTTCTTCGGTGCTACTGAGTTCTTTGCTGGTGCAGCAGATCGTTGCTACTTCTACACTGCAACTCCCAAACATTCTCTCACTCCTAAGAAACCAGGCATGAACTGGGGAGATGTTTATGGTCAGGTGCTGTGTAATGTTCCTGCTCCTGAACTTGTCGAACAGGGTTACATTCTTCCTCCCAAAGTTGTAGTCAAGCAACTGCCTTTGATCAAAGGTCGCAAAGTAATGTGGGCAGAGGATAGTGTCAATCTATTGGAAACGATTGATGACAACAACATCGACAAGACTTTGATCTGTGCGCGTACTACCAAGCAAATCATTGGACTGATCAGCAACTCTGACTTTTGTGTTCAACTTGCACAACGTGGTTATTCTTGGATGACAATCACATCTAAGACAGGTGCAATTATTGATGGCAAGAAAGTCAACCGTGAAGAGTTCTTCAACACACTAAACACTTGGGGCAAAGATCCTGAGAAGAAGTTTGTTGTCATCCACCACTCTATTCTGTCTGAAGGTATCAATGTTTCAGGTCTTGAGGCAGTTATCTTCATGCGTAACATGGACTATATTGGTATTTCTCAAAGTATTGGACGAGTTATCAGACTTGGCAGCACTGAGAAGACATTTGGTTTAGTTTGCGTCCCAACTTATGATTCTGTTGGTATCAGCACTGCTCGCAAAGTTCAGGCAGTTGTTGATGTCGTGTTCAATCAAGGTCAACCTGCAATTTCGGAGATTAGACGATGAAGTACACTAAAGCACAACTGATTGATGCACTATGTGCAGAGTGGGACTATCTCTGCCATGATGATTTTGATCCTGAAAATGATCAGACAACTGAAGAATATCGTGAGGACTTGATAGAAATGACTTTAGAAGAGTTAGTAGAAGAAACTAGCACGGGTGAAGGTTATACTTTAGATGAATGGATGGAAAACTGGGGGTGATGTGCCAGTTGATTGAAGTGTCCACTATTCTCCCCATGGGCACTTAAAACCTGTATATTAAAAGAGTCAAAGAAATCCACCATGTTTGATTCTATTTTTGAAGACGGATCTCTCCGTGAGTACATTGATGACAACCTAAAAGATCCTTGGAAGGGTACAAACTTTGAGGGTTATGTGTTCATGTCTCCCAAACAGAAAGGTGAGTTTGGTGAGCGTTTTGTGTCTAAGTTCATGACACTTGCTGGACGTAAAGTTAAGCGAGCAAAGACTTCTACTGCTGGTCATGATCGTGTGATTGATGATATTCTAACTGAGATTAAGTTTGCTCTTGCTACCCGTGATAAGAAGGGTGGTGTTTGTATTGATAAGTTTATCATCAATCACGTTTCTAAGGGTAAGGATTGGGAGCGTCTTATCTTCTGTGGCATTAACCCTGACGAGAAAGATGCTCGCATTGTGTTTATCACTAAGGAAGACTTTGAAGCACACCTGAAGAGCGACAAGTGCTATTTCAATGTGCAACAAGGTGGCAAGAAAGTGGGCAACGATGACTATATTTGCACAAATGTTGCTGCTCTGCTAGAATGTGACTTCGTGAAGGATATTGCTGAATGGTGAATCTACTGCTGGGTGATTGTCTGGAATTGCTGCCTACTATTGCAGACAATTCTGTTGATATGTTGCTGGTAGATTTGCCCTATGGTACAACTGCTTGCAAATGGGATAGTATCATTCCATTGGATAAGTTGTGGGAACAATATAATCGTATCTGTAAAGAAAACGCAGCAATGGTATTCACTGCTGCACAACCTTTCACAACTATACTAGCAGCATCCAACATTCAGAATCTTAAGTATGAATGGATTTGGGAAAAACCTCAGGGAACTAATCCTATGAACGCCAAAGTCATGCCTCTTAAGAGTCATGAAAACATCCTGGTGTTTTATAGGAAGAAACCTACCTACAATCCTCAGATGTGGTATTCTACTCCTTACAGTGGGTTTAAGTCAGATACTGCAAAGATTGGTGAGGTTTATGGTGAAGCACAATCTAAGCATCGTGATAATCCTGAGGGTTCAAGATACCCTAAAACTGTTCTAAAGTTCAAGCAGCAAAAAGGTCTGCATCCTACACAAAAACCTGTAGATTTGATGGAGTATCTTATCAAAACATATACTAACAAAGGTGATACTGTGCTGGACAATACAATGGGATCGGGTACAACTGGAGTTGCTGCTGTTAAGTGTAATCGCAATTTTATTGGCATTGAAAAAGATGCAGACTATTTTGCAAAAGCAAAAGAAAGAATAGGGAGTGTGACAGTTGCCGAACAGGACACTATCACTTGCAATCCGTTGATGGATGCTATATCTTAAGAGAGTCAAAGGAGCACAACCTCATGCACTTAATTGATCATCTTGAATCCCAGGTTGAATGGGGCAAAGTGTTTGGAGTCGTGGATTCTCTCTACAACGATCCAGGATTCTCCTCTAATGCTGATAACTTTGCCCGTGCAACTGCTGTTGAGAAAGCACTTGCAAAGTATTCTGGTCTCGTTCGTGTAGATCAGACAGGTTACGATTTTGTCTACAATGATGACAAGATCGAAATGAAAATGGGCAAGAACTTGTTCTTCAAACGTAAGGACATTCATGCCACTAAAAAGTTCAAAGTCAAATCTTTTCTCAGTGAAAAGAAAACCGTTGAAGATTTCAGGCAAACTAAAACCTTCGACTACATGTTGGTGGTAGATCTTACTGCTCGTCGTGTGGTAGTTGTTGAGGATGAGAAAGCACGATCTTTGTACCAAGAGGGTGCAGATGGTGCTATGATTGAACTCAAACTCGGTGACTACTATGAGTGTGATCTTGGAAAGTTCAATGTAGTCAAACCTCCCACACTTTTGTCTGAAGGCATCAACAACGCAATCGAATCTTACCTGGAGTTCTGATCAATGAAAAACACACATCTGCAACACCCCGAAGATTCTATTCTGACTGGGGATCTCACTGTCCTGGATTGGTTCCTTGCTGAGAGTGATCTTTCCGTGAAGATTGACGGTTCTCCCGCTATTGTTTGGGGCACCAATCCTGCCACTGGTAATTTCTTCTGTGGCACCAAATCTGTATTCAACAAAAAACTAATCAAGATCAATGAAACGCACGATGACATTGATCGCAACCATTCTGGGGTTGTTGCTGATATTTTACACCACTGTTTTGATTGCCTTCCTGATTTCGACGGGATTGTTCAAGGTGATTTTATTGGGTTTGGTGGTGATGATACTTTTTGCCCCAATACGATTACTTATGTCTTTGATGAAATAATTGATCAGAACATTATCATTGCACCACACACATTGTATGCAACTGATGATGAAATGAAGGACTGCTATGTTATCAATGACATGGTGGACATGGAGATCTTTGAAGATACTGAGACCTGCAAGTTCGTGCAACCTCGTGCATGGCAACTCGATGAAGATTTCTCTGAGATTGTTGGTTTTGCGCGACAGATGTCCCAGTTGGTTACTTTCGTGAATGAAAAGGAAGCAACTGAATTGAAGAAGCAACTTAATGCTTGTATTCGTGAAGGACACGAAGTTGTGCCCGAAACGTTCAACAACTCTTTGTTGATTAGTTACTGGTTCCTGATCAAATCAATCAAAGAGGACATGCTCTACCTGTGCCGCAATAACGGTCCCGAAGCATACATCGACAACGAACAATGTGGTGGTGAGGGTTATGTTCGCATGAATGAGTTTGGTATGTTCAAACTTGTCAATCGTGAGCAATTCTCTCATGCAAACTTTAACAATACGAAACACCAGTGTGCCAGTTGATTGAACTGTCCACCAATCCCCCTGGTGGCATCAATCTCCTGTATATTAAAAGAGTCAAAGGAATCGCACCCATGACGATTACTCAAACCAAACCTCAATTCTTGACTGATGCACTCATCGAAGTGCTGAACAATGAGTGGAAAGTTAATTCCATTGAATCTGGTCACTCTTGTTATTACCAAGTTGAGGCAGAAGTCGGTCGTAAGTACACCAAACTGATGACTTATTTGGTCTCTGGTGGTGTTCGTCAACGTGGTCGTTCTGCTTACATGTTTGTGGACAATACCACTGGTGCATGTTACAAACCTGCATCGGTTAAAGCACCTGCGAAGGGTATTCGTTTCTATATTGATCAACTGGCAGATCATCCTGATGCTTGTGATCAATACGGTTCTTTCCTCTACATTCGGTGATCAACATGCAATTCCAAGTTACACAAATCGAGTTTGACTTTGATGATGCTCTCCACCCCATGACTGAGGTGGAGATGAGTGAAGTTTATGATGATTACATTGGTACGTTTTGGGAGGCAGATGATGGAGATGATCTAGTTGAAGAGATCACAAGTGCATCAGGTTGGTGCATCAAGTCCATTGATTATCATCACATTCTTAACTGAAACTCATGACTACTGGTTACACTCTCAACCGCGTTAATTTCACTCAAGACGAGGAAACTTGCATCCTACGATTTCTCAATCAAGCACGAGAATGTGGTTATCCAAGTAGTAACGAATCCTGGTATTCTGTGATTGATTCTATCATCCAGAAGTATTACGATTCCAACATCAAAGAGTATCAATTCCCCCAATGAAATGCGAAGTTAAGTTGTATGTTGCTGGCAAAGTCTTCACTGAGGAAGTGTATGCCAAAGACTACCAAGATGCAAGAGAAGTTGCACTTGCTCGCAATCCTAATGCAAAAGTGATAGGAGTGACAGCAAAGTTCAACTGAGAGTATAAACAATTTGTGCCACATGTATTAGTGTCACAATAAATGAGCACAAGCACCAATTTCCTGTATTGTTAAAGAGTCAAAGGTTTTTCACCAATGCAACTTACTTCTCAAGGTCAATCTCGTGCAATGGTTGTTGAGTTCCGCCCTCACAACATTCTGACCGATAAGTTTGTTTATACTCTCAAGTTTATGGGAGATGAGCAAACCAAGTCGATGCGATTGATGAACAAAAAGGAAATGATTGAGACTGTAAATGCACGTCTTGATCTAAACTATGAGGTGACTGATTTCCTGACTGAACCTCAAGAATACTTCCCTGCTGCATGTTAATTCATGTCACTGATCAAAACGTATTTGCATCAACAACGAATGTCTTTCGTTTCGCACATTTCTGATCCTAACATCATGAACGAGTCTGATCTTTTCACTCTTAAAGAGAACTATTGCAACCTTATCATCGACGGGATGGATATGGATTGCCTTGTGCAGATGTGCCATGATTTGTTAATGGATGCATACCAAGATTGCACAGAGGAAGATCTGAAGGAAGAAATTGTGGATCTTTATGATACCGAAGTGTGGGAAGATTTGGTTGAAAGTGTAGAGAACTGAACCAGTTGGGCAAGTGTCACACTAAAAGAGCACAAGCACCAATTTCCTGTATTGTTAAAGAGTCAAAGGAATTGCACTCAGATGACTGTCATCAACCAACCCCGAATCATCAACGGAAACACTTACGAAATGCCCACCGTTGATGGTATGGATCGTTGCCAGATTAACACTCGTTTGCATTACATCAACGAAGAATTGTCCAAGATCAAAGCAAAGCAAGCAGCACTGATTGCTGCTCGTGATCAACTCGATCGTCACAACGAAATGCAAGAGATGGGTGATCTGTTCGATGAAATGTTTGGAGGTTGAGATGTTATTTGTTTCTGGACAATCCCCTGATCTGAATCTCACTCATCAAGTGTATGAGTTCTTTACATCAAAGTATGAGATTGCGCGAGATGTTGAGGTTTATCACACTGACCTAAGTGATGACAATGCCTTTGGATTTACAGAAGAGAATGGTGAAGAACAGTTTGTGCAGATTCATAACAATCTGAATCAGACTGACTATGTGATTACATTACTGCACGAACTTGTCCATGTTGTTCAGAATGAAAGAGGAGAATATGATGATGAAAAGAGAGAAGAAGAAGCATACAGAATGGAGGGAGTTCTTTATAGTGAGTTTCTCTACAGTTGTGAACAACAATGTGTGCCAATAGTTTAAGTGTCACACTAAAAGAGCACTGTCCCCAATTTCCTGTATTCTTAAAGAGTCAAAGGAACACAACCGATGCAAACACTCATTCAACACACAACCAACCCAAAAGAGATTGAGATTGGTGTGGAGTTCTTTCTTCCTACTGATGCACCACATTGGATTCCTAATGGGTTTGAAACTATCAGTGTGATTGTTGATAGTGAGGACCATGATGATGATCCTATTGTTGTTGAGGATGAAATTGCAGAAGCATGGTGTAAGTCTCAAGGTGTAGTTTTCTCTCAAGTTATCAACGAACCCTGAAAATCATGACTGCATTTGTATCACCCAAGTCCAAAAAGGCAAAGAATCGGTTCTGTAATCTGATGGAATCGAACCCAGAATGTATCATTGAACAGAACAAAGGTGATCGAGTATTTCTAACATCTGTCAACAACAAAAACCATTTCTGGGTATCACTCACTAACGACAAAGATTGGGAGATTGAGTTCTAATGACTATCGGAATCTTCTTTCTCATTGGTTACATCATGGGTGCAAGTCAAGTGCTCATTGTGCGTCAGATTCTCAAGTAATTTCATTCACTCATTTAACTCATGACTGACATTCAAAAGGATACAATGCTTGCCAACATTCTGGAGCAAGTACATTCACAGATCATGTATTTGACTGAAGAAGGTAGACTTGATGATGCAGTTGCATTGTATGAAGAATGGGAAGAACATTTCGATGAGAGTATAACTGAGGTTGAGATTGTAACGATTAACGATCTTACTTCCACCATTTGATAGTTTATCATGAATCTGATGCCTACGAATCAAGAAATCCTGAAAATGTGTCGGGAAAAGTATCCAGAACTGACGGATGCTGATGATGATTTTTTCCTGGAAAATCCTGTTCTTTGGCCCTTCGATTATCTGAGTATTCTCTACAAAAATTATATTGATGTGCCAATAGTTTAAGTGTCACACTAAAAGAGCACAGGGATCAATTTCCTGTATTGTTAAAGAGTCAAAGGAGTTCACTCCTTTTCTAACACCAACCTCACCACATTTCACTCCAATGTGTAAGATCGAACAACAGATGAATGATGCCATTTCTAACAATGTGAACTGGCAATCTGCAAACACTTCTGTTCAACTTCTTGCCAATGGTGATTCTGCTGTATATCTTCACGGCAATCACATTGCAACAGTTGGTGAAACTACAATCCAAATCTTTGATGGTGGTTGGCGTTCAAATACTACCAAATCACGTCTCAATGCTATTCTTCAAAAGCACGGAATCATTGGTGAGAAAGTATTTCAAAAAGCAGGAGAATGGTTCATTTGTTATTACAAAGGTATCGTAGGTGAAGAAGGATATGTGACCGTACCTTTCGTCTCTGGCATGACTCTTGCCTGAGTAATTTGATAGTCCTGAGTATGACTTAAAACTGCTCAAGTTCCCTCTCTTAACTAACACAAACTCAATGTCTTTTACTGATCGTGATCTTTACATTGGTGCTCTTCAAGGTGCTAAGAATGGAAACGAAATGCTTGAAATTCTGAGTATTATCTTCGGAGATAATGAGTCTGAAACTGTTATCCCAACCAGTCAACCTATTGACTTCTGATATAACAAATGTCCAGACGGAAGTATCTTACTTTCAAACCAATTAACCCTAAAAAAGTGAAACTCATTGGCATTATCTTCATTGTTTCATTCATTCTTTTTCCTGGGGTTCGTTACAACACTGGTGAAGCATTTCACTTGACTGGTGATCTTATCCAACGAACAACACGATAGTTCAGTATAGATGAAAAGGGGGCAAAAAACCCCCTTTTTTTATGCTTATAGATAAAGATTACCCTTTTTTTGTATTAAAAATGTATTAAAAAATGTATATGTGTTGATTATATTGTTTTCCACAGTTTCCACAGAAGGTGTTAGTAATTGTGGAAAAGTATGTGTTTGAGTGTTATTTTATGTGCTTATAAAGGTGCTTATAAATGTCTGATCTTATAGTGATCTTTGCCCGCAATCTATCACACTCTCGCAGAAATGTCAAGCACCCCGATATAAGTTTTCCCAGGGATTGACAACACAAAAATATAAGTCTTTCTGATAAATACTCACTGGACGATTGACAATATCTCTCAGACATCTTATAGTGTTTAAGTATCACCAACGGAGCACAGATTCATGTCAGTTGTTTACAGTCAAGCACAGAAGCAACGTTATAGAATCACCCTAGATCTTGAGGTGATGGATGATTTTGACCCACATCAGATTAACTGGGAAGATCTATTCGAACTTCAAGGATCTGAGAGGGTCATTGATAGTTACGTTGAGGACTTGAGTAAACCTGTCCGTTGGTGATTGTGCAGGGGTTAGTATAAAGAACTAAGCACATTTTTTGCAGAATGGAGTGATTAGTGTGCGGAAATAATATTGGCACACGATATAGGCACGGGGGTCAAAATGCCCTATATTGGTTTCATCGGGAGGGAAGAACACCCCAACCGACACTAACCCAAACACCAGTTAATCATGACCACTGCTACCTACAACGGTTGGGCAAATTACGAGACCTGGAATGTTACTCTGTGGATTCAGAATGATGAGGGTTTGTATAACGTTGCAAAGCAGTGCAGAAACTATCAGGAACTCGTCGATCTTTTGTATGATTGTGGTTCGACAGAGACCCGCGATGGTGTTAAGTGGGACGACGTAAAGATCGACGGTCTGGCAGTCAACGAAATGCTGCAAGATCTGTGACTTAAGTATCACTCACTCGTCCACCAGTTTACTACACTTTTCCCTGTTAATCATGACCGTCATTCGCAACATCGCAACTGGTAAAGTTCACCTCTCCCTGGTAGAGGATAATGCCTTCCTGAGTGCAATCCAAGGACTGCAATCGTTCGTTCTTGATAACAACGCAGATTGCGACATGGCATACGATTGGGTATGTGATCAGGCAGAATGTGCATCCTTTGTTGCTGATAACTATGCGTGGGATATGTTCTACGAAACCTGGCAATCTTGCGAGTGCTAAGTATCACAAACCGTAGGGGGGCAGTTCGTTATACTTAGTCCCCCTACCAGTTCGTGTTACTGACTACCGAACTTTTCCGTGGTCAGTAATGCAAACTCTTGTTTAATTCTTTACATCAGCAATTAAATGTGGTATGATATTAGTATAAACCAGTAATTACGATTAGTTTGTTATTCGTTATAGACAGTATTATTATTGCGGGGTTATTATAATAAACGTGGCGTTGCCCCCGTATATAAAAAACGATAACTACCCTAACCTACACTGTATGTCTTTTTCGACCTCTATTTCACTCTCATAAAAAAAATTTCCGGTATGAAAAAACACCCCACAAGGTTCGCAGGATATTATGTCACAGAGGATGGTAGAGTATATCGAACGGTAGGTAAGGTAAATGATAGTTTTGCCCACAGAGCAGATGCAGAGGGGTTTATAGAGGTCAACTCACACGAACGTGGAGGTAATGCTAAGGATGGGCGATATTTTTCTGTGAATATCTCTTTACGGGACGAGAGTGGAAAAACTCTCAAACAGATAAAGTATTATACGCACAGATTAATCGCAGAAACTTTTATTGATAATCCAAATAACTATGAGACAGTAAATCATATTGATAATAATAAACAGAACAATATGGTAAATAACTTAGAGTGGACTACTCAAGCAGAAAACTGGAAAAAAGCAGCACCTTCTCAGAGAGACTATCATGGGAGATGGGTGAGTAAAAAATCCCGGAGGTAAAATGAAATCAACTAAGGTTTATCACATCTATGCAAAGAAAGAGTGTTTATATAGCAATCTAACAGAAGAGCAATTCAAAAATACATGGAACTCCCTCAAGGGGATGGTTGGTCTTATGCAGACTGATTATCAACCTGAGGATTTGTCATATGAGGAATGTACGCGCACCCATGGAGGTGGTTCGGTTAACAGAACAGAACCAGAAGGATCCGACTCTTATTGACATTATAGATAGACACTGATAGAATTGAACTGAAGTTTTTAAGACTTATGGCAAAAGGATTTACTGTAAAGGCAACTGCACCCAAACCAAAAAAGGCAGAGGAGTGGGACATTGCAGCAATTAAGGAACGAATGAAAGGTAAGACCATTGTATTTTGCCTTCCAGGACGTGGGTGTTCTTTCACATTTTTGAAGAACTTTGTACAACTGTGCTTTGATATGGTACAGAATGGAATGAGTATTCAGATTAGTCAGGATTACTCTTCTATGGTTAACTTTGCACGTTGTAAGTGTCTTGGTGCAAATGTTCTTCGTGGACCTAACCAGATTCCATGGGACGGTAAACTGGAATATGACTATCAACTGTGGATTGACTCAGACATTGTATTTGATACTAACAAGTTCTGGCAGTTGTGCGATATGGCAATTGCAGAGGATGGTTCGGAGAAGGAAGTCGTTGCTGGTTGGTATGCAACTGAAGATGGACACACAACTTCTGTCGCACACTGGTTAGAAGAGGATGATTTCCGTAAGAATGGTGGAGTGATGAATCACGAAACTGTCGATTCCATTCAGAAACGTCGTGTACCATTTACTGTTGATTACACTGGTTTTGGTTGGGTACTGATCAAGAAAGGTGTATTTGAGAATCTTGAGTATCCTTGGTTTGCTCCTAAGATGCAAGTCTTTGAGAGTGGGAACGTTCAGGACATGTGTGGTGAGGATGTCTCATTCTGCCTTGATGCTAAGGAGAAAGGATTTGATATCTGGTGTGATCCTCGTATTCGTGTGGGTCACGAAAAGACTCGTATTATTTGATCTAGGAGATTATTATGGCTAAGGCAATGATGAAAGGTGGTACTTATGTGCCCGGTAAACCCAAAAAGACTCGTCAAGGAAAGTCAAAGAATACTTTGATATCTGCGACTTCTCGTAATAAAGCAAAGAAGAAGTATCGTGGACAGGGTAAATAAGACAGTTACATTGATTTAATGTCTGCTCTTATCTGTAACCTACCTTCAGTTGAAGTATGGGTACGAAAAGAATATCTTACTGACCATCAAAGTGGTCATGGTGAATTTGTTAAAGGCGTTTGGGTATCGGCAAAGTCGATACCTGGACGCACTTTTTATTTTGAGACGTATTTACCAGAATACGCTGCAATGTATGATAAACTACCTATTAGTGCGTTTCTCTCGTCTCCGGTCCTTCCAGACCCCGATCTGGACCTTCCTAACCTACAGTTCTGGAACTGTATGGATTATGGTGTAGTTGCTGTTCAGAAGCAATTTATTGGTAGTATGGACTATGAACTATACACAAGAGACTTTGGTATTCAAAAAGGCACCTATGTTTGTACTTTAGACAATTACCATCAAGACATTGATGCAATTGACTGCTATACTGCAGAGAATCCAGCTGAACATAAGTCTCATAACTTGATTGAACTGAATAATGGACAGTATGCACTCTATCCAAACAACAGAATGCGTATTTTTGATAATAGTTTGACTCCTGTTGAACCAAAAATGCCCGATTTTAAGGTTTCCACTCGTTATTATCAAGTTGAAAATGGTTTTGATCGACTCGGAATGGGTCGTGAGGACGAATATTTTTGGAAAACTGCTAAAGAAAGAGAAAATTTACCTCAAGAGGACAAAAAATGAGCACTCAACACGATTTTTTAGACAATTTAGCAAATCATCAGCATCAAAAAATGCTCCGTGAAATTGCAAATGATGATCTAACACCCAAAAAGCATGATTTTCAGGTTCAAAATGAACTTCATGAAAAAATTCGTAATGATGAAGATTATGATGACTGGGAATATGGCACTGAACCCATCCCATTGAACGAATTTTGATTGGATACCCTAATAAATAAGTTATAATTGCTCTATTTTTGTGCCTTTAGAACGAGTCAGTCAGGGGTTTAAAGACATTAGCATGACTTTTCAGAGACATCCTCTGACAAATGACTTGATTGCGCTCAAAAATGAATCTGCGATTGCTCGTTCTGTAAAAAATATTGTTCTTACAAATCCTGGAGAGAAGTTTTTTAACGAAAATTTCGGATCCAGAATAAGTGAATCTCTTTTTGAGAATATAAATGATATTTCTGCTTCTATTATAAGAGGTGAGATCAAATCTTCATTAAAAAATTACGAACCAAGAGTTAACGTAAAAAGAGTTGATGTTACACCAAACTATGATAATAATGAGTTTAATGTGACTATTGTTTATGAGATTATTGGAGCAGATGTGCCTCCACAAGAGTTACAGTTTGTTTTGCAACCAACAAGGTAAAAAATGCCGTTAGCTAATTTCACTAACCTGGATTTTAATCAGGTTAAAACAACACTCAGAGAATATCTGAAGGAAAACTCCAATTTCACCGACTATGATTTTGAGGGTTCAAACCTTTCAGCAATACTTGATGTTCTGGCATATAATACCTATATTACCTCATACAATGCGAACATGGTCGCAAATGAGGTTTTTATTGATAGTGCAACATTAAGAGAAAATGTTGTTTCTCTTGCAAGAAATATTGGATATTTGCCAAGATCAAGAAAATCTGCTGCGGCAACAATAACATTTTTCATCAGCACAACAAATATTACTCCTACACCAGCAACAATTACCCTTAAAAAAGGACCTGTTGCCACTGCTGCAGGAACTTTTGGTGGACAATCCTTTGTCTTTTCTATTTTAGATGATATAACGGTTCCAGTTTATGATGGAATCGCAGAATTTAACAATATTCCAATTTATGAGGGAAGTTTACTAACCTCCAACTTTACATATAATGCTAGAAATCCAGAACAGAAGTTTATATTAGATAATATTGGAATTGACACGGATTTGATTGGAGTAACAGTAAGACCAAACCAATCATCCACAAGAAGTGTAAAATATAGTCGTCAAGATAGTTTATTTGAAGTCAAGTCCGACTCTAAAGTATATTATTTGCAAGAAGTTGATGATGAAAGATATCAAGTCATATTTGGTGATGGTATTTTTGGGAAAAAACTTGAAGATAACAATTATATTACAGTAGACTATATCACATCAAACGGAGATTCTGCAAACGGAATCAATTCCTTCACATTTGCGGGTAGATTAGTATATACAAGAAATTCTCAAGAATATTCTGTTACTACTGGAATTTCTCTTTTGACAACAGGACTTACTGCTAGAGGTGGTGAATCTATTGAGGGAGTTGAATCAATTAAAAAGTTTGCTCCAAGAATATATGCATCACAAAACAGAGCATTGACCTCAAATGATTATGAATCAATAATTCCTTCAAAAATATATCCAGAAACAGAGTCTATTTCTGTTTTTGGTGGAGAAGAATTGGTTCCTCCTCAATACGGTAAAGTTTTTATCAGCATAAAACCAAGATTTGGAGATTTTATCCCAAATCTGATTAAGGAAAATATTAAAAGAAAACTTAAAAAGTATTCTGTTGCAGGAATTGTTCCAGAAATACTTGATCTTAAATATCTTTACTTAGAAATCAATAGTAAAATTTACTATAACACAAACCTTGCACCATCTTCCGCATTTGTGTCGTCAATTGTTCAAAATAACGTTGCAAAGTACTCAGAATCATCGGAATTGAATAAGTATGGTGCTAGACTTAAGTATAGCAAATTGCTGAAAATCATTGATGATAGTCATGAATCAATTACTTCAAACATAACGACTATTTCGATGAGAAGAGATTTAAGAGTCGTTGCAAATGCATTTGCAGAATATCAAATTGCATTTGGTAATGCTTTTCATATCAAATCACTAAATGGGTATAATATTAAAACCAGTGCATTTAGAGTTGCTGGAATACAAGAAAATGTTTATTTGGCAGATGTTCCAGATACAAACAGAGTAACTGGATCTCTGTTTTTCTTTAGGGTTCCCAGTCTTGGTTCACAATCTCCAACTATTGTTAGGAGAAATGTGGGAATTATTAATTATAGTAGTGGTTTAATAACAATTAACCCAGTCAACATTACTGATGCGAAACTTAAGGATGGGCAACCAATCATTGAAATTGAAGCAACTCCAAGTTCAAATGATGTTGTCGGATTACAGGATCTTTATTTGCAGCTAGATAATAGTAGCAGTAACTATGAAACTATTGTGGACGAAATTTCTTCTGGATTGGATCCTTCTGCTTCCAATTACATTGTGTCTTCTAGTTATCCTAATGGAAACTTAGTTCGTCAAGGTGGACCTGAAACATCAGTTACCACAACATCAAGTTCATCTACTCCGACAACCACTCCAAACACAAACACATCTTCAACTGTATCAACAGCTGGAGCATCTTCATCAGGTTCAATTTCATACTAAGACGATAGATTCATAAAATGACAGAAACCAGAGTTCAGTTTAATACTATTGTAGCAAATCAACTTCCTACATTTGTAAGGGAGGACTTCCCACTAATAGCAGAAGTTTTAAAGCAGTATTATCTTGGACAAGAGTATCAAGGTGGACCTGTTGACTTAATTCAGAATATTGATCGTTATATTAAGTTAGATAATACAACAAATCTCACTGAGTCTGTTGTATTGCAAGGAGATCTTGATTTTGATGCAACAACGATTCCTGTAGATCCTACAGAGTCTCCAAGTGGAACCATAGGATTTCCAAACTCTTATGGTCTTTTAAAAATAAATGATGAAGTAATAACTTATACAGGAAAAACTGATTTTTCCTTCACTGGATGTATTAGGGGATTTGTTGGAATAACTTCATATAGAAGTGAAATTAATAAAGAAGAAGTAGTTTTTAAAGAAACTGAATCCGATGATCATAAGGATCAGTCAACGATTACCAATTTAAGTTGCTTATTTTTAAAGCAGTTTTTACTTAAAACAAAACATCAAGTTTTTCCTGGATTGCAAAACAAGCAACTAACTTCAGACCTCAATCAAAATCTTTTTATAAAGCAGGCAAAAGATTTTTATCTGAGCAAGGGTACGGATGTTTCTTTTGAAATATTATTCAAAGCACTTTATAATAAAGAAGTAAAGATTGTAAAACCAAAAGATTTTCTGTTTACTCCATCAAATGCCCAATATCAAATTGTAAATCAATTAGTAGTAGAGGCAATTCAAGGAGATCCAGAAAATTTAAAGAATGCTACTTTATATCAAGATGAATATAAGTTTGGAACAAATATAAAAAAAGCATATGCTCCAATTACAGATGTTGAAAAAATATCTGTTGGGTATGGAAAGACCTATTATAAACTCAGTATTGATGGTGGATATGATAAAGATATTAGAGTAAACGGATCTGTTTATGGTCAGTTTAGAACAAATCCAACGACAAGAGTAATTGGTCAAGTTGCTGCTGGATCTACAGTTCTTGATGTCGATTCAACCGTTGGATTTGGAACAACAGGAGAACTTTATTTTAACTATTCAAACAACAGTATTGGTGTAGTATCTTATACTTCAAAATCTCTAACTCAATTTTATGGTGTTAGTAATTTAAATTTGGGCATATCTGATGGATCTGTTGTTGGGGTTAATACCTTTGCTTATGGAAGATCTAATTTAAATCAAGATGAGATTATTGAGGTAAGAATAAATTCTGTTTTGGGAGATTTACGTCTTCCAAAGAATACAAATAATCTGAGAAATAATGGCATAGTTAATGTAACAACGCTTGGAGTAAGTGAAAATAATTTCAAAACAAATAAGTGGTTTTATAATGTTGCACCAACATATAAAATCGGCAAAATTGAACTGATAGATTCTTCAAACAGCACTTACAAAGTCACTGTAAATGTGGCAAATCAGTTTAGATCTGGAGATTTTGCAAATATTATTCTCTCTAATGGAACTAAAGTACAAACCAAAATTGTATCAATATCTGGAGAAAAAACTTTTGAAATAAGGGGACAAGGTGTATTAAATACAAATCAAACATATAAAATCCAAAGAAGTATTCAAAAAGTATCCTCAACAACATTTCCTTCCGCAGTAATATATTCCACTGATGTTAACAATGTATATAAAAATGAAAATGGGGATTATCTGATTTCTTCTCCATCAATACCACATTATGATTCTGAACCAACGAACGTTTCACCAAGAGTATTTTCTTTTTCGGGGACATTTGTTGGAGATGAGTTTGAAATATCTCCTGGTGTAGAGCATGGATTTTATACAGGAGATGCTGTTTATTATGAAGCACAATTAATTAATAAAACATACATTGATGATTCTGGTAATAGTTCCACCAGACAAGTAAGAGACACTGGTTTGTTTGCTGATGGTCTATATTTTGTTAAGAGAGTAAATTCTTCTACTTTAAAGTTTTCAAGAAGTAGTGATGATATTTACAACTCAAAGTTTGTTTCCGTAGATAATGCAGTTACAGTTGCTAACAGTACTATAAGACCATTTGAGTTTAAAGGTAAATCATTAGGTCCTCAAAAACTTCTTAGAAAATTATCCACTCCATTAATCAACGAAACCACCTCCGAAACGAAACCAGGATTTACAGGTATCTTGGTCAATGGTGTAGAGATTCTTAACTACAAGTCAAAAGATATTATTAAATACGGAAAAATTAATAGTATTGACGTTCTCTCTCCAGGAACTAACATCGATGTTATTAATATTCCGAACTTAATAATCAATGATGCCGTAGGAACTGGAGCAACTGGATATCTTGCAGTTTCTGGATCATTCAAAGAGATAAGAGTTGTTGATCCTGGATTTGATTTTATTGGAACTCCTACGTTAAAGATTGAAGGTGGAAATGGCACAGGAGCTATTGGCCAGGTCAACATGAAGTTGATCAATCATGAGGTAGAGTTTTTCGCAGATGCAGTTTCTGCTAATATTATTGTTGGCACAGCATCAACTCAATCAAGAATTGGTTTTTCGACTTATCACAAGTTTAGAAATGCAGAAAAAGTAATATACAGAACTAAACTTCAAGATGGCATTAGTGGAATAGTTACAAATTCTTCTTATTATGTTTCTGTTCTTGACAACATCACAGTTCGTCTTCACAAAACCGAAGGTGATGCAATTTCAGGAATTAATACCGTATTCTTGACTGACTATGGTATTGGTAAGCACTCTTTACAATCTGAAAGCAAGAAGTCCGTAATCCAATCTGTTAATATTACTAGATCTGGAATTGGATATGAAAATAAGAAAAGAACCACTGCAGCATTGACCGGAATCAATACAGCATCAAACTTGGTTGTATTATCTAACCACGATTATAAGTCTGGAGAAAAAGTAAAATACACCTGCAATGGAACCCCAGTTTCTGGTCTTACTACAGATACGGAATATTATGTAACAAGAATAGATAGAGACTCTTTTAAATTATCTCAGGTCGGAGTTTCTTCTGATAGAGAGTTTTATTATAGAACCAGACAATATGTTAATATGACCTCTGTTGGGGTTGGAACTCACATCTTTAACTACCCAGAAATCACTGTATCCGTTTTAGGTAATGTCGGCATATCTTCTATTGGACTGGAGACGTTCAAGGGATCCTTACAACCGATTGTCAGAGGAACTGTAACTTCTATTCATCTTGAAAATAATGGAGTTGGATATGGATCTTCAGAAATTCTCAATCTTGATAGACAACCAAAAATATCAATCGATTCTGGATCAGAGTGCCAACTAAAACCAATTATTGTTAATGGTAAAATATCTCAGGTTATTGTTCTAAAAACTGGAAGTAGATATCTTTCAACTCCAGACCTTAGAATCAATGGTAGTGGTGTTGGAGCAGTTCTTACACCAGTTTTAGAAAACGGATCAGTAACTTCAGTTAAAATAATAGAACCTGGTGCAGGATATGATCAAAATAGCACAACTATTGATGTAATTCCAGCAGGATCTATTCGAATTCTTCCAGAGTTTAAAGCAAACATCCAATCTTGGAGAGTTAATCTGTTTGAAAAATATTACCCATATTTTGCTTCTGATGATGGTGTTGTTGTTAATGGATTAAAATCTAATGATTTTGGATTGCAGTATTCTCACTTGTATGCTCCCAGAAAACTTAGAGAAATTGTCTATGCATCAGATCAATCAGGCAATGTTTTATATGGAGAAAAGGATTTAAGAAGAGTCAATGGAATTGAAGAACCTTCAAGAAAGCATTCTCCAATTTTAGGATTTGCTTATGATGGACATCCAATCTATGGTCCATATGGATTTAGAAATAAGGATGGTGGGGTAATTTCACAAATGAAATCGGGATATTCTTTAGATATTAAAGAAAATAGACCACCAACATCAATTTTCCCAGAAGGATTTTTTATTGAAGACTACACTCACAATAAAGTTTTTGATGATACAATTCTTGATGAGAACAATGGTAGATTCTGTATAACACCAGAGTTTCCAAATGGTACATATGCATATTTTACAACCATCAATGATAAGTTTTCAGAAACATCTGGAGTTTTTGAAAAATATCGTAAACCAGTATTCCCATATATTGTTGGACAAAATTATAAGGGAGTTCCAGATCAGTTTAACTTTACTCCAGACTCTAACTTAGAGTCATTTGATATTAGTAGTGGTTGGCGTAGAAATACACAACCTCATAATCTTATAGAGGGTGATTCCCAATATGAATATCTTTATATACCAAATGAGTTAAAGCAAACCGCAACAATAACTGCAGTTTCTCCAGGAACGATTGAAAGTATTGGTATTGTTACTGGTGGTAGTGGATATAGAGTTGGAGAAACTCTGGTATTCGACAATGAAGGAACCAAAGGTGATAGTGTATATGCAAAGGTTAGTAGACTGAAAGGAAGATCTGTAAGTAGCATTAGTGTTGCTTCCAGCACTATTAACAATGTTGAATTCTATCCAGGAGAATCTGCAGGAGAATATTTACTATTTGCAGATAATCCCCACAACTTTATCAATCTGGATACAATATCAATTTCTGGACTATCAACAACTTCATCTAACATCGAGGGATTTTATTCTGCAGGAATCCAAACTAATAGATTAGCAATAGCTGGGGTTGGAACAACAGGAGTTGCTATTGGAGATACAGCAACAACTGGAATAGTAACTTATTTTAGAGTTACTGGAGACTTGTCTTATCCAAATATTAGAGAGAATGATATTCTTAAAGTTGGTACTGAAAGAATTAAAGTCTTAAATGTAGACCCATTGTCATCAAGAATTAGAGTTCTTAGAGAGGTAGATGGATCAACAGGATCTTCTCATACAATAGGAAAATTTGTATATGAAGATTCGAGAAAAATAAAAATAAATGCCGGATTTAAGACAGATTATTCTTACAGATTAAACAAACAAATCTACTTTGATCCTTCAGAGTCTGTTGGTCTTGGAACAACTTCTGGTGTGGGTATTGGTACAACTATTACTTTCTCAAATCCAGGTGCTGGATTGACTCAGAAGTTTATTCCAACAAAAACTATTTTTATTAGAAATCACAACCTGAGAACTGGAGATCAACTTACATATTCTTCAGGAACTGGTGGAAGTGGAATAATAGTACAAGACGAAACAAATGTAGGTGTCGGCACTACACTCTCTGATGGACAAACTTTATTTGTTGCCAAAATTGATGAAGATTTGATCGGTATTGCTACTGTCAGAGTTGGTTTGGGTACAACAGGAACTTTTGTTGGTATTGCAAGCACTCATAGATCTTCAACGACTTTAGCATTTAGAACTGTTGGATCGGGGGATACGCATAGTTTTACAACAAACTATGATATTATTACTGGCACAGTAAAGAGAAACTTAGTTACTGTATCAACAGCAGAAACTCATGGACTTAGCCCACTTCATAATGTTTTTGTAAACGTCAACCCACAAAATGCAAAAACATTAACATTAAAATATAACGATTTTAATAGAAGGTTAGTTGTCAATCCAGTTGGATTTGTTACTGCAGGGGTTAATACAACTACAAATGAAATAACAATTGCATCTCACGGATTTAAGACTGGAGATAAGATTATACACACATCTGATTCATCTTCAGTTGGACTCTCCAGTGATAGTATGTACTATATTGTTAGAGTTGATGACAACACTATCAAACTATCTAACACCTATTACGATTCTGTCAAACCTAAACCAGATGTTGTAGGAATAACAAGTGCATCGTATGGAACTATTAATCCAGTAAATCCACAGATTAAACTTTACAAGAATTCAACAGTAACGTTTGATTTATCTGATGGGTCACTTTCTTATGTAAAACAAGGAACAACGTACTCTGCTTTTGAGTTTGAATTATACACAGATGAAAAATTTACCAAAGAATGGGATAAATCAAAAGACAGCAATGTCTTCGAATTAACAAGATCTGGAAAAGTAGGAACATCTGGTGCTACTGCAACTTTAACAGTCAATGGAAATATTCCAAGATCTTTATATTACAAACTAACCCCAATTTATGAGAGTGATCTCCCAGTAGTTAAATCTGAAATTTTATCAGATAATGAAGTGGTATCTGGTTCCAAGCTAGAAGTATTGGAGAGTGTATATAATGGAAAACACACAATAAGTGTTGGTGCGACAAATGCATTCACCTATAGTATAAAAGATGTTCCAGAAGAATCCTCATATGGTAGCACTTCTATCATATCTTATGAAACAGATTGTACTCACACTTATGGTCCAATAGCAAGTGTTAATATTACCAATCCAGGTAAAAACTATTATTCACTTCCAGGAATAACAACAGTAACTACTTCCTCTGGATCTGGTGCTATTTTAGAATCTAAGAGTTCCAGTGTTGGATCTCTCAAAAAAATGAGATTGAAAGATATTGGATATACTTTCCCCTCCGATCCAACTTTAGACCCAACAATTCTTTTACCACAAGTAATAAAAATTGATTCTCTTGCATCTTTTGAAAGTGTTGGAATCACTTCTTTTGGTAGAGGATTTTCTGTCCCACCAACACTAGTTGTTTTTGATGGAAAAACCGGAGAAGTAGTTTCTGACGTTGCACTGAAAGTAACTCTTGGAAGCAACAATGTTGAAATATTAGAGAATACTAAGGGGATGAGTAATGTTTCTCCAGTAATCATTCCTACAAGAAGTGGTGCTGGAGTTGGAATTAATACAATTACATTTGATTCTTTAACTGAAGTTGCAACAGCAACCTTATCCGTTGGATTCAGCACTCAAAACTCCTTCCCATTTGCAGTTGGGGATAAAGTCCTGGTTGAAAATGTCAGTGTTGGTGTTGGGTCTACCGGAAAGGGATATAATTCAGCAGAGTATGGTTACAATAGATTTACTGTAACGGCAGTCACTGAAAATCTTGGTGGTATTGGAAGTGTTTCATATAGCATGTCTGGATTGTTTGAAAATGGAGAGTTTCCAGGTCAGTTTGATGCGATAAACTCATCGGGCAAAATACTTGCAGAAAAACATTTCCCAATTTTTGAATCTACTTTAAGTGTAAGAAATTATGTAAAAGGAGAAATTGTAGTTTCTGATAATGCAACTGGAATTGTTGATGATTGGGATGCAAAGATTACCACCCTAACTGTCTCATCCGATGACTCTTTTGTTGTTGGAGATATCATAGAAGGATCAACCTCTAAGTTGCAGGGAATTGCATCATCCATTAAATCTTTTGAATCTTATGTAAGTCTCAATCCAATATCAAAAGTAATAACGGGATGGCAAGAGGATTCTGGTCGTCTTAACTTTGAACTTCAAAAGATTCAAGATAGTTTCTACTATCAAAACTTCTCATATTCTCTTAAATCAGAAATTCCTTACGATACTTGGAATGAAACTGTTGCGAGTTTGAACCACACCTTAGGATTTAAAAAGTTTTCAGATTATCAGTTAGAAACTCAAAATAGCAATAGTATGATTGTAGGTCTTACTACAAATACTACAAATCTGGATTCTGTTTATAATCTTGATGGATTTGCAAGTTTGCATTGTGTATATGACTTTGATCTGGTTACGGAAAATAATCTGAATCAAAACTCAAAAGTTGTTTCAGATGAAATTATTTTCTCAAATAGAGTTTTAACTGATTATTTTGAGTCTGTAGGAAATAGAGTTCTTTCCATTGATGATCTTGGAGGTCAGTTTAATAGTAACCCAAGATCTACTCCATTTAGTATTGTCAATGCCTTTAGTTTGTCTGACATTACTTTCCAAAAGTATATTACGTATGTAAGAGACAAGAGATACACTGCACAAAGACAGTTACTCCTTGTTGACTTGCTGCATGATGGATCTTTTGGATATTTAAATCAATATGGAAGAATTGAAACTACATATGATCAAGGATCTTTTGATTTTGCTATTTCCGGTACTAATGGACAACTTCAGTTCTATCCAACAAGATATACTGTAAATGATTATGATGTAAGTTTACTATCATACAACCTAAACGATGTTTTCTTGGGTATTGGAACAACATCTCTGGGTGGAATCGCACTTATTGATTCAGCAAGTTCTCCAGTAACTTCTGGCGTTACTACTACGATTGTTTCTATCGCAAATACGTTTACTACTGCTAAAATTTTAGTTGCTATTAATCCAGACACCACTAGAAATGAAGAATATGAGGCAATAGAACTCAATATTGTTCATGATGGTGCAAATATTGAACTTCTGGAATACGGAAGACTGACAACAAATCTTGGTGAATACTCTGCAACTGGTCTTGGAACATATCATGCGTATTTTAGTGGAGATTCTCTCAATGTTGATTTTATTCCAACAGCAGTTGGTATTGCAACAACTGGAGTTATTAATACAATTCAAGTTGGACTTGCAAGTGATACCTTCACTGGTATTGGAACTGTTGATCTCACTAGATCAAGAATTGAAGCAAAAACAACAAGTATAACTTCTTCTGGATCTCCTGGAATCAACACTGTTGCAGAATATCCAGACAATTATGATGCGGCATACTTTATAGTACAAGTTGCAGATACAACAAACACCAGATTCCAAATGTCTGAGATTGTTGTTGTTGATGATTATGTTGATGCATTAAGTAGTTATGAAACATACCAAACCGAATTTGGTATTGTAGAAACTGTTTCTGGATTAGGAACTTTTGGTTCAAGAGTATCTGCTGCTGGAACAGTCTCTCTCGTATTTACTCCTAATGCAAGTATTGATACCGTAGTCAATGTATACATGAATGCATTGTCCCTTAATGAAGATACAACTTTATCAAATGAAATAGATTTTACAAATGGATCTATTAATAGTGGGTTTGGAGATTATACCGGGACAGAATCTGACGTTAAGAGAGAATTTGAACTTAAGCACGAAAATCTGCAGATCTTTGAAAGGTATTTTGAAGCAAATGATGGTTCTATTGTTGATGTTACGACCAACACGATTAAAATACCAAATCACTTCTTTGTAAGTGGTGAAAAAATTAGATACAACCATGTTGGTAACACAAATTCTGCTATTGGAATTGCAACAACCAGTTTTGTCGGTGCATCTAATACAACATTCTTACCTGGTGAAAATCTTTATGCAGTAAAGGTTGATGATAACAATATCAAGATTGCAACCAGTGCTGAAAATGCACTCAAATCTATTCCAGAAGTTGTTGACCTTGAAAGTGTTGGTATTGGAACTTCTCATAGATTTATTGCAACAAATCAAAATGCAAAGGTTATTGTTGCTTTAGACAACATTATTCAATCACCAATCGTTTCTACTGCAGTAACAACATCTCTGTCAGATCAATTAACTGTTCTGGACAATATTGTATACTTTAGTGGTATTACATCATTCTTTGGATCTGACTTGATTAAGATTGGTGACGAGATTATGAAAATTGAAGGTGTTGGTATTGGTAGCACAAATGCGATAAGAGTTCGTAGACCTTGGCTGGGAACAAAGATTGGAACAGCTTCTACTGGAGATCTGGTTACGAAGATTGTTGGTAATTACAATATTGTAGATAATCACTTAAACTTCACCGAAGCTCCATATGGAAATACTCCTATTGGAAGTACAACAAATCCCCCAGACGAAAGAGATTGGACGGGAATTACCACATCATCTAGTTTCCAAGGAAGAACATTTATCAGATCTGGTATTACAAATAGTTCTAATGAGTCTTATTATAGAAATTATATCTTTGACGATATTTCTGATCAGTTTAATGCAACTAAGAGTGAGTTTACTCTGAAACAAAATTCATCTGATGTAACAGGAATTTCTACTGAAAATGCAATCATTCTGATCAATGATATTTTCCAAGCACCTGGTATTTCGGATCAATACGTTTTAAGTGAATCTTCTGGAATAACTTCAATTACCTTCCAAGGAACTAATACAACACCATTAGGTCCTGATGTCGGTATTTCTAGTTATCCTAGAGGTGGAATCATTGTTTCCGTTGGATCTACAGAAGGATTTGGTTATCAACCACTAGTTTCTGCTGGTGGAACTGCAATTATTTCTGGTCTCGGAACAATTCAATCTATCAGTATTGGTAACAGTGGATCTGGTTATCGAGTCGGTGTTCAAACTGTAGTAAACGTTGGTGTTGGAACTTCAAGCACTGGAGTTTCAAACTTAGAGTTTATTGGAACTGCTGCTATTAGTGGTGGTCACATTGTCAGTGTTGCTATTACAAATCCAGGTTCTGGATATACTTCAACAAATCAACCATATGTCTTCTTTGATGCTCCACTTAGTTATTCGGATATAGCACTGCAATATAGTTCCGATTCTGTTACTGGATTTGGAACAGAGGCAACCATAGATATAGTTGTCGGTCAAGGTTCCAGTGTCATTGGTTTTGAAATTAAAAACACTGGATATGCCTATGGAAATGGTGAAATACTTACAGTTGCTATTGGTGGAACAACTGGAATTCCAACAACATCATCTTATTCTGGAAATGAATTCCAAATAACCATCGATGAAATATATAATGATGAATTTACTGGATGGTCTATAGGAACCTTACAAGCATTTGACAATATTGGTGAGTATATTGATGGGGAAAGAAAAGACTTCCCATTACTACAATCAGGAACTCAGGTTTCCATTGTAGCAGCAAAAGGTTCTAAGATTAATGTTCAGGATGTTTTGCTTATATTTGTTAATGATATATTACAAGTTCCTGGAGATGGATATACATTTAATGGAGGAAGTATTATTACTTTCACCGAAGCTTTGAGGGTTGGTGATTCTGTAAACATTCTCTTCTACAAGGGAAGTGGTGATGCTGATGTTGTCTTTAGAAATGTAATTGAAACTGTCAAAGTTGGTGACACCTTGCAGATTATAAATGATCCATCTATTGGACAAGCATCATCTCTCAGTGAAGATAAGAGGGTTGTAGATCAGGTCAAATCTACCAATATTGTTGGAACAAATCCATATGAAGGTCCAGGTAATGTTACAGATGTGACATTAGAAAGACCAGTCATTTGGTGCCGACAAACCGAAGATAAGTTCATTGACCAGATTGCTGTTGGAAAAGACAGAGAACTTTATGAACCAGTTATTAATCCATCTGCATACATTATCAAGTCTGTCGGAATAGGATCAACAACAATATATGTTGATACTTTGAGACCAATATTTAATTCTCAGAATGAAAATGATACAGATTTAACTTTCCAGAAAAAAGTTAAGTTTATACCCCAAGAATCTAAGACATCTGCAGCTGCAACTGCAATTGTTTCTGGATTTGGAACTATTTCGTCTATTTCTATATCCGATGGTGGTTCTGGATACATTACAGCACCAACCGTTACTATTGGTAGTACTTTACAGGCAGTTGGATTGGGAACAACAGCAGTTGGAGTTTCTTCCATTACTGCTGGCATAGTTACCACAATCACCTTATCAAATGCTGGCACTGGATACACAAATACAAATCCACCACCAGTTCTGATTGCACCCCCTACTCATGTAGAAGAAGAAGTGAGTGTGAACACTTATGCTGGTGAAAATGGAGTTATTGTTGGATTTGGTACTACGACAGTCGGTATCGGAACTCAGTTGATATTTGATGTACATATTCCATATGATTCATTCTTAAGAAATTCAACTGTTGCAGGAACTGCTTTGACGATTAGTTCTATTAGTGTAAATGATTATTTCATCATTAAAAATTCTAATGTTGGTCTTGGTTCTACTTCAGTAACTTCACTCGATTCTTCCGATAATACCGTTGGTGTTGGAACTTCCTTTGCCGACAATGTTTATGAAGTTGCAAGTGCGGAGTCTATATCTACCAGTGTATCTGGAATAACGACTTATGTAAGAAGATTGTTTGTTAAAGTTGATAACTTTACATACGGATTCTCTGGAATAACAACATCGGATTATTTTGGAACATTTAGTTGGGGAAGAATTGATTTAACTGCAAGATCTGGATTGAATTCGTATACAGCATATACTCAATCTGGAATTGGTATTTCTGAAGGAACTGGTATTTCCACATCAACAATGATAACTAGATCTAATTTCTTGAAGTTTAAAAATTATATCCTTTAACCTTTAATAAATAAAGAAAAACCTGTGTCAAATGTCTGCTATTATAACTGATCAGATTAGGATATTAAATGCAAGTAATTTTGTTGCTGGAGTAACCAACTCCAGCAACTCTTACTACTCTTTTATTGGTCTGACTAATCCTGCAGATTATCAAACTGATTGGGATGAAAATCCTCCCTCCCCAAAAGATAACTTCAACCAAGAATCCGATTATTGGGATACGATGGTTGCTTTGAAAAAAATAAACTCATCTGATGCCAAACAAGTAGTTCCTAAAAGAGTGTGGTCTTCTGGAACAACATATGACATGTACAGGCATGACTATAGTAGGTCAAACACTGCTGTAGTTTCTGGATCTACTTCTCTGTATTTGGCAAACTATTTTGTAATGAATAGTGATTTCAGAGTTTATATTTGCCTTCAAAATGGTGTTGATCCGGATAATACTTCCGGTAGACCATCTCTTGACGAACCAACTTTTACGGATTTAGAACCAAGATCTGCAGGAACCAGTGGTGATGGATATATTTGGAAATATCTTTATACCATTAAACCAAGTGACGTTGCTAAATTTGAATCTACTGATTATATGCCAGTTCCTTCTGACTGGGCAACATCAACAGATAATTCTGCAGTAAGGGATAACGCAGTTGATGGTTCTATTAAGATTGTAACTGTAACCAATAAAGGAGTAGGTTTAGGAACAGCAAATAGCATTTATACTTCGGTTCCAATTAAAGGTGATGGTTCTGGAGCACAGTGTACTATTGTTATTGATGGAAACCAACAGGTAAGTTCTGTTACCGTTTCAAATCAAGGATCTGGATATACTTACGGAAACGTTGATTTGGTTGCTGGTGGAGTTCCAACTGGTACAACTAGACCAACTTTTAATGTTATCATACCTCCTCAAGGTGGACATGGATATGATATTTACAGAGAACTTGGTGCATATAATGTTCTTCTATATTCCAGAATAGAAAATGACAATACAAATCCAGATTTTATAACTGGAAATCAAATTGCTAGAGTTGGTGTTGTGGAAAACCCACAACAATTTGGATCAACAACTCTTTTATCTGCGGATAAAGCAAGTGCAGTTGGTGCATTGAAACTTGTAGGAGCTGGATATAGCACTGCAACTTTCACTGCAGATTCTTATTTTACACAAACAGTTTCAACAGGAACGACTGCTGTCGGTAGAGTTGTAAGTTACAATCAAACCACAGGAGTTTTAAAATATTGGCAAGATAGAAGTCTTGCTGGATTTAATACAGTTGGAACTGCACAGACTCAACCAACATATGGATTTGATTTAACAGAATTTACTGCATCACCCGGAACTGGTGGATCATTGACTATCACTCCAACCGTAGGTGTTGATTTAAATATTGATTCAAACTTTACTGGTATATCTACCGTAATAAATAATCGTACATACTATCTTGGTCAAACTTTTACGAGTGGTATTGCCAATCCTGAGGTCAAGAAACACTCTGGTAGTATAATCTACGTTGATAATAGACCATCTATTACAAGATCGTCAAACCAAAAGGAAGACATAAAAGTTATTTTGCAGTTCTAAAGAATTATGCCTCAACAAACTAACCTCAATGTATCTCCATACTTTGATGATTTTGATCCAGCTAATGATTATCACAAGGTATTATTCAAACCAGGATACCCAGTACAGGCAAGAGAATTAACTTCTCTTCAATCAATACTGCAAAATCAAATTGAAAGGTTTGGTCAACACTTCTTTAAAGAAGGTGCTAAGGTAATTCCAGGAAACACTGGATATAATAGAATTTACTACTGTGTTCAATTAGAAAATACTTATCAAGGGGTTCCTGTGTCTGCATATGCGGACCAGTTGGTTGGAACAAAGATAACAGGACAGACATCTGGGGTAACTGCGTTTGTTGATAATATTTTACTTCCAGAAGATTCAGTAAATGGCAATCTTACTTTATATGTAAACTACTTAACTTCCAGTACTTCAAATAATTCTACACAAACTTTTTCTGATGGAGAGTTTATAACTTGTAATGAAACTCTTTCCTCTGGACTACTTGGAAACTCCATTATTTCTGCAGGTTCTCCTGTCGCATCAACTTTAGCTGAAGGGGCATCTGCTACTGGTTCTTCTTTTCAGATAGAAAGTGGTGTTTATTTTATTAGAGGAAACTTTGTAAATGTAAATAGAGAAAATTTAATATTAGATCAATATTCATCCAATCCAAGTTATAGAGTTGGTCTTTTTATTAATGAAGAAATTGTAACAGCAGATTTAGACGAAACTTTAAACGATAACTCTCAGGGATATAATAATTATGCTGCTCCAGGAGCAGATAGACTTAGAATATCAACAAGTTTATTTAAAAAACCTCTTGACGATTTTAATGATGATAATTTTATTTTACTTGCAACGATAATCAATGGTGTTATTCAGACATCTAAAAAATCTGGACAAGGATATAGTGGTGTAGGTGCTGTATTTTATAATGATCTTACTGATGTTTTAGCAAGAAGAACATTTGATGAATCAGGACATTATTATGTAAAACCTTTTGATGTTACTGTTGTTAACTCATTAAATGATGGTTTAGGTAATGGAGGTATCTTTAACGCAGGACAGTTTACTCCTGGAGGAGTAACTGCTAATG
>Ga0222714_10000906_pt1 | contig 33673 bp, 31 predicted proteins | sample C33_3DmetaG_FD_165048 | JGI IMG/M metagenome (GOLD analysis project Ga0222714, IMG submission 165048) | Estuarine water microbial communities from San Francisco Bay, California, United States - C33_3D | ecosystem: Environmental > Aquatic > Marine > Unclassified | place: USA: California... | reverse complement strand
GCCATTTGCAATATCACCGATCTATACTACCTTTAAAGCATGCACATCCTTCAATACTACGCAGCCTCCCCAGCCAATAAAGCCAAGATAATAGCCCTGGCTGAGTTGCTAGGCTGCGAATATAGGGCTGTAGAGAACATTATTGCTGTGCAGGTCACTGATGATGCAACGTTGGCTAGGTTACAGTGCTATGTATTTCATTTTCCCCACATCATCCTATTCACAAAAAGCGTCTCTTATTGCATTTAGATCGCCATCATAATTTTCATGAAGCTGCCTAAATAAATCTCTATAATTCCTCTCGCCATTTATACTTATAGACAAGTACCCATAAAAATTGCCTTCTCGATCAACCATTTTTAGACCCGTCCCAAATCTACCCCAAGGGCTTTCAGAGTCAAATCTATTCCCAGCTCCAAACCTATTCCAGATTGATTCGGAATTGAATCGATTCCCGTAAGTACCAAACCTGTTACATATGGAGTTGCTATCAAATCGCGAGCAGTCTAGACAGCCCCTATATTCATTACTGGAATTAAAAAGTAAAATCTCGGCATTAGCCAAATGAGGGGCGAGTGCTAACAATAAAGAGATAAGTAGTTTTCTATAGTCCATTATGAAGATCCTTGTTATTGATATACCTTCATGATCTGCCTAATTAATTTTCTGGTCAAGTTTTGGAATGATGCTATAGGTGGGTAAATAGACTTGGATCAATACCCAACAGCAACTAGTTGATAAATAACTATCCTGTGCTTCGGTTATTGTAGGAGCATTTGAAAAAACATTATCTGTAACAGACGTAACAAGTTTCTTACTAGCAGGAACAGAAATACTTTTTAATCTCAATCCTAGCCAATAATCTTCTAACTTCGATGAGATATTTTTAGAAGCTATTTGTGCTTTTTGTGATGACTTGGTTCTGAGACTTATAACAATTCGATTAGTACTGTAATAATTTCTTAAATCAAATGGGACAGCACGAGAAAAATAGAAAAAAGAATTCTTAATATAAGTGTATTGAGGATGTTTTTTGTCTACCATTTTGTCTCCTATAACCCGAGTTTTAAGGAAAACTTCAAGGATTACAGAGACTTTAGAGAAGGTTGTGGTGCGGACGGAGAGACTCGAACTCTCACACCTTACGGCACTGGAACCTAAATCCAGCGCGTCTACCAATTCCGCCACGTCCGCACAGGCCGCGTATTATACCCGTTAATCATGGCTAAGCAATTTATACTTGAACTAATCAGCTCGCAGCAATTGCAAGGGTTTTTGTTTTAGCACAGACATGGTTGCTGCTAATGCAGTCAGTACACTTAAGGCGGTAATAGCGATAATACTTAATGCAGTTATACTCCAGGAGAGCTGCCATATGCTGTCAAAAACGAACCAAGAAATAGCATATGAAATTAGCAAACTTAGACTGACGCCTACAAAAGCAGCAAAAAAACCGAGAATACCAAATTCAATCTGTACAATGTTTCTTACATCTTTGAAGTTAGCACCAAGTATTTTTAACAGGTTGATCTCCCAGAATCGGGATTTAACTTCATAGCGGGCAATTGAATACAGCACAACCAAGCCAGCAAAAATAGCTAAATAAGCCATCACTTTAATGCCCCAGCTTATCTGATTGGTAATATCAAGAATGCTGGCAACAAGCTGTCCGACATTGATGATGGAAATATTGGGTAGGGTTTCTACTATTTCATTCTGAATGCCCAGATGCTGTTCTTCGGGCACATTGCTGACGGCAGCAATAAAGGTTTTTGGTGCGGGGTCCAGTACGCCGGGCTGAAATGAGATGAAAAAATTTGGTTGAAAACTGTTCCAGTCAACTGTACGTAAATTCATCACGCGACCACTGATGGGCACACTTTGTACATCAAAACTGATAACGTCACCCAGTTTGGCATTAATGCGTTCGGCGAAATCCAGTTCCAGAGAAATACCGGGTAGCTCATCAGAACCAAAAACCCATGGGCCATCCCATTCTTCACCTTCAACCAATTCTTCCGAGCTTTTTAGTTTGTCCTGGTAGGTTAAATTAACAGAACGCCGACGCTGCATCTGTTCATCAGGTGTTTCCTCAAAGTCATCTACGATACCGGCATTGATAGATTCCATTCGAGCGCGCACCTGTGGAGAAACAAAGGCAAGGCTATGACCATAGCTGGCGAGTATGGTTTCCAATCCCTCAAGCTGGTCAGGTTGAATATCAAACATGAAAAAATCTGGAACAGAAAAATCATCGGGTTGGGATATCTCTTCCTGTAAACCTTTTTCTATTTGGGGTATTAGATTTATCAGCAATGAACCCAGACCTATTGCCATAAAACAGGAGATAGCGCCCATGCGATTGCGATTTAAATTTCGTAGGGCAAGTTTTTGAGTCACGTTTGAATGATTAGAAAAGGAGCCGCAATATTTTAAAATGTACCAGGCAACAAGGCCGAGAATAAAAATAGCGGCCAGAAAAGAGGCGATAAACAGACTGCCAATCAAAATGGAACTGGATTGCCAAATCGCCAGAAACCAGAACACGATTAATATGGGCGCATAACTCATCGTATGGCGTTTCCAGTGAGGGAGTGATTTGCTGGGTTGAACCTTTTCATGAAACAGGGCAATAGGGTGCAAGTCATAAATCTTTGACAGTATAGGCAGACAGCAAATGACCGAACCAATGGTGCCCAAAAATAAAGCCAGGATAAATGAGCTCAGTTCCATTTCATTGACAAAACCGCGTGGCAGAAAATTTTCGAATAATCTGGGTAAAACCGGCATGGTAATAAAGCTGATGGCGCTGGCAATGACCGCACTGATTGAACCAAGTAGCACAATTTGCATCAGGGTCATGAGGTAGGCCTGTTTAGGCGTGCCGCCAAGGCACATCAGTATCGCCATATCTTTGAAGCGGCTGGTAAAAAAAGAACGGAACAGATAAGCGGCACCAACGCCTGCCAGGAACAGTGCAATAAGAGCAATGAGCCCGAGATAATCATTCATATAGGACAAGATGCGTCCCAGGTCTTCACTTCGCTCCTGATGGGTGGTCATACTGATACGGCGCGTATCGCCAAGTATTTCAAGCTCGGCTTGACGGAATTCGTCTTCCCAGCTATCCATATTCACATCTTCATTGAACTTGTAGAAGCGAGAGTAATTGATGCGGCTGCCTAACTGAATTAAGCCAGTAGCCTGAATTTGCTCAAGCCCCATATAGATTGCCGGAAAATTAGACATTACTGAAATAGTGCTGCTGGGGTCTATTTCAATCATGTCTGTGATGGTGTAATCCATAGCGCCGATCTTGATTGAGTCTCCGATATTTAAACCCAGTGTCAGCATCAGGCTTTCAGCAACCCAAATAGAATTACTGCTAAACAATTCCTGGCGCAATTCATCAGTTAAAACACCGCCTTCCCGCAAAACGAATTCGCCGTATTGAGGATAGTTAGCATCAATCCCAATCAGCTGACTCATTCGAGAGGCGTCGTTGCCTGCGACCATGGAGAGAAAAGAAATCTGGTCAGAATATTCATAATCAGCATTAAAAATATCATCGGCAAGCGTGAATTCGACTTCAGTCAGCGGGGCATTACCTGAAATTTGTGCGTCTGCTGTCAAGATCGCTCTGGAGTTATTATTCAAATGGGTATCGATTGAATTTTTAAAGGAGTCCAGCGCGATAAAGCCAATCAGGCCAATAGACAGATTTACAATAAAGAAGAGACTGAAGCGGAAATTATTGCTGATTTCCTTGAAGGCAAGTTTTAGCCATAGCATCAGATAAATTTGCCTCCCTGCAAACGAAGCTGGCGACCGCAGCGCAGCGCCAGTTCTTCATTATGAGTAACAAACAACAAAGTCATGTTGTGTTTGGAGACAAGATCAAAAATCATATCGCTGATAAGCTGGCCAGTAGAATTATCCAGATTTCCGGTGGGCTCGTCGGCCAACAGTATGCTGGGTCTGACAACCATGGCGCGCGCAATAGCTACACGCTGGCATTCACCGCCACTTAGCTGATGCGGAAAGTGATCTATGCGATGAGCCAAGCCAACTTGCTCCAGTGCTTCTTTGGCTTTGGACGTAGAGTCGCTATCTTTAAATAAATCCAGAGGTAGAGAGACATTTTCCAGTGCTGTCAGGTGAGACATCAAATGAAATTGCTGAAAAATAATGCCAATATTAAGGGCTCGGAATTTTGATAGTTCTTCCTCATTCAATGCTTGCATATTCTGCTCATTGAGAAGGATTTCACCAGAGCTCGGGCTGTCTAATCCAGCCAGCAATGTAAGTAGTGTCGACTTTCCGCTACCGGATTGGCCTAAAATAGCGACAGTTTCACCTGCTTCCATACTCATATTTAAATCTTTGAGGACTTCTACAGTTTCGGTTCCCCCTGCAGTTTCAAAGTTTTTGTAAAGGTTGCTAACTTCTAGAATCATGGATTTCCTTAGGGAATAAGCGGTAATAAAAAGTGATAGACATGATCGGCAACAATTCTGCTACCTTCAGGATTCGGGTGTATTCCATCAGCCTGGTTCAGTTTAGGAATGCCAGCCACGTCTTGCAATAAAAAGGGCATGAAGTCCAAATTATATTTTTCTGCTAAATCAGGGAATACCTGAGCAAAGGAGGACGTGTATTCTTCACCCATATTGGGGGGCGTGAGCATGCCCGTCAGGGCAACTTGAATATTATTACTCTGCGCAAACTCAATTGTTCTGGCTAGATTGTTTTTCATATTGTCAACATCAAGGCCTCTAAGTCCGTCATTCGCGCCCAAAGAAAGGATGACTAAATCAGGGCGACTGCGAACATACCATTGCATACGTTCTAAAGCGCTGGCAGAAGTCGAGCCGCTAATACCAGCATTAATAATAGAAATATTGTTATAGCCTTCTGCTTTAAGGCGCTCATCTACGAGATTAGGGAAGGCCTGCTCGGGCTCAAGCCCGAGTCCTTCTGTTAGTGAGTCGCCCAAAAATAAAATAGTAAAAGTCTCCTGAGCCTTCACTAAGGGGGTGAAAAGAATGACTAGGCTGAAGATGAATAATCGAAGCATCAGGGCATTTTATATTAATCAGATTGTATTTATACGGTTAAATCATGGAAAAAATGTCAAAGGGCACTTAAGGAATTGTTATCAGGCAGTGGGTTAATTCAGTGTAAGTATTTTGGAGTGTCCGTTAGCAAAATGTGATTTATTCATATATTTTGCACTATTATAGCTTGGAATAATATTTTTTATAGTAGTATAATTTGTACTATTGAACTAATAGAGATGTTATTACGTAAAAATGAACAACAAAACTTTATGTTTAGCCGTATTAAGCCTTGGCAAGGCCTCTGGCTATGATATTTGCAAGAAGCTGGAAGATCCCTTCGGCCATTTTGTTGATGTTTCTCGTAGTGGTGTGTATCCAATACTGAAAACTTTGGAGGAAGAGGCTTTAGTTCAATATGAGAATATTGAGCAGGCCACGCTTCCAAACAAGAAAATCTATGAGCTGACTGACAAGGGCAAGAGTTTCTTAAAATCTGAACTGGAAGCATTACCGCCTACTCATAAAATTCGCTCACAGTTTTTGCTGTTACTTTTTTTAGCGGACATGCTGTCTTCTGAACGTCTGGAGACAATAATTTCTGACCATTTACATGGTTTTGAATGCTTTTTGCGGGATTTACCTGAGTTAAGAAAGCGAGTGGCAGGAAATAAGGGGCAAGAATTTTTGCTGAAGTATGTGGAAAATAATGTAAGAAATGAAAAGAAATTTTTAGAGGAACATTCCGAGGAATTTATGGAAAGCCTGAAAAACGACGTTACGGAAGTGGAGACAAATTATGAATAAGTCTATAGGAATTGCCTTGGGTATCTGCGTTGCATTGGTGCTGTGGATGGGTTCCGGCATGTATATGCAAAATAATTCGGACATTAACGATGAGCTCGCTAATGACAACAGTGCTCCACCGACCATAGACAATCGTGTACTGGTTGAGGTTACTGACATGCGAGCTCAAGAAATTACCAGTTATATCATTTCTAATGGTAGTGCCACACCTGACCGAGAAGTCGTTTTACGAGCTGAAACAACTGGTCAAATAGACCGAATTTTGGTCGAAGAAGGTGCGTTTGTAGATGAAGGCAGTGTCATTATGCAGCTTAAGATGGATGATCGAGCCATTCGAGAAGAGCAAGCGACTATAAATTTACAGGAGAAGCAGCGACTATACGAAGCGACTGTTAATCTAAATAAGCAGAATTTCGCATCCTCGACCGAGGTTGATAATGCACTAACTCAGTTTAAGCTGGCTGAAGTAGAGCTTGAACGAATCAAGCTCGAAATTGAGAAGACTTTCATTCGGGCTCCTTTTAGTGGCTATATTGAAGAAAATATTCTCGATGTGGGTGAGTACGTAGGCATAGGTAATGAATTAGTAAAACTGGTCGATAATGATCCATTAGTAGTAAATGCCTATATATCACAGAATGATATTGAATATTTAGCCTTAGGGCTTGAAGCAAAGGTTGAGCTGGTCAACGGTCGACAAAGAACTGGCCAGGTCAGGTTTATTTCACCTCGTGCAAATGAACAGACTCGTACCTTTCGAGTTGAGATTGCAGTCCCAAACTCAGAAGGTCTGAGAGCAGGTAGTAGTGTAACCGCAAGAATCCCGCGCGAGCAGGTAATGGCTCACTATTTATCAGCTGGTTTATTAACGCTGAATGAAGAAGGCGATATTGGAATCAAAACAGTCAATTTAGAAGGTTTGGTTGAATTCTATCCTGCCACTATTGAGTTGTCAGATGCCAATGGCATGTGGATAAGCGGCCTGCCTGAATTCGCTCGAGTGATAACTGCTGGACAGGGTTTTGCGCAAATTGGTGAAGCAGTAAGAATTACAGTTGCTGATAGTGCTAGCGTTGATAGTGCTTCGGAAATACCGCTAATTCGATATGCTGACTTCAATTAAAGATTATCGTGCAAGCATTAGTCTAACAATAGATGAGATAGAACCTAAAAATGAATACTCTAATAGATGCTGCGTTTTCTCGACCAAAAGTCGTAATTTTAATGTTACTGTCAATTCTGGTTGCAGGATTTTATGCCTATGTGACCATTCCTAAAGAATCTACACCGGACGTTCCAATCCCCTTTGTGTATGTATCTATGGTGCATGAAGGGATCTCGCCTGAAGATGCAGAACGTTTACTGGTATTGCCTATGGAAAGAGAGCTGCAGTCTTTGGAAGGCTTAAACGAAATGACGGCGACTGCATCGGAGGGGCATGCATCAGTGACTCTGGAATTTGATGCTGGCTATGATATTGATAAAGCTATTGTGGATGTCCGCGAGCAGGTCGATAGAGCACGAGTCGAGCTTCCTCCTGAAACGCTGGAACCAACTGTAAATGAAATCAACCTTTCCGAATTTCCAGTACTATCGGTCTCTCTATCTGGCAGGGTATCCGAGCGCACATTAATTACCATTGCCCGTGATTTACAGGACAGGATTGAAGCCCTGCCAAATGTGCTTGAAGTGACTATCGGTGGTGACCGTGAAGAAATGCTGGAGGTTCTGATTGATCCTTCAGTGCTGGATGCCTATCAATTATCTTTTCAGGATATCACCAATCTGGTTACTACCAATAATCAATTAATTGCTGCAGGGGCATTGGATACAGGTTCCGGACGCATGGTTATCAAGGTGCCAGGGGTTGTTTCGGAGCTGGATGATATCATGACGATGCCGGTTAAAGTGCTGGATGATCGTGTAGTGACCTTCCAGGATCTGGCGACAGTAAGAAGAACCTACAAGGATCCGGAAAGTTTTGCCAGAATTGGCGGCGAAAATGCAGTGGTGCTGGAAATATCCAAACGTACCGGTTCTAATATTATTGAAACAATTGAAACAGTTCGCAGCTTGATCAATGAAGCCCAAACTGTATGGCCTAGCTCTATAAATGTAACCTATTTACTCGATGGTTCAGATCAGATTCGTACAATGCTGGGTGATCTGGAAAATAATGTTATCACCGCAATTATTTTGGTGATGATAGTCATTGTTGCCGCTCTTGGCGTCAAACCGGCGCTTCTGGTTGGTTTATCTATCCCGGGTTCCTTTCTTGCTGGCATATTGATTATTTATGCGATGGGGCTAACCATGAACATGATCGTGCTGTTTGCATTGATCCTAGTGGTAGGAATGCTGGTAGATGGCGCGATTATCACCATAGAGTTAGCGGAAAGACTCATATCTGAGGGCTTACCTAAAAAAGAGGCTTTTTCACTGGCAGCAAAACGCATGTCATGGCCTATCATTGCTTCTACCGCCACCACATTATGTGTGTTTTTTCCTTTGCTTTTCTGGCCAGGGATGGTGGGTGAATTTATGAAGTACTTACCCCTTACAGTTCTGTTTACCCTAACGGCCTCACTATTTATGGCGCTGATTTTCATCCCGGTAGTCGGAGGGACTATTGGCCGTCGAGTAAGTGCTTCAACAGTTATTCAGACCAGGGAAGTTACGCACCAAAGTGCTAAAACTGCCAGTGGCTTGACCTTGAAATACCTAAAAGTGCTTTGGAAGTTGCTTAATCATCCTGGCAAGGTTCTTGCCTTTACTGTCTTTTTTCTTGTTGGTACTTATATCGTTTATGGGCGCTTGGGCGCTGGTGTTGAGTTTTTCCCCTATCAAGAGCCTGAATTTATTCAGGTGAAGGTGCATGCGAGAGGCGATTTATCGATTTATGAAAAAGATCAAATTATGAAGGATGTGGAAAATCGTTTGCTGAGTATGGATTATCTGGATGCAGTCTACACCAGAACGTCGAATGGTGGAGGTCAGGGTCAAGGTGGTGCTACTACAGAGGATACTATTGGAAACGTACAACTAGATTTTGTTGACTGGGATTTGCGCCCTACTGCTATTGAGTTGCAACAAGTCGTACGCCGTCGACTTGCAGATATCCCTGGTATTCAAATTGAAATTGCCGAGCAGGAGCAAGGACCAGCTTCAGGTAAGGCGATAGGCCTTGAAGTGAGCTCCACAAATCCGGCTAAACTTAATAATGCCGTAGCCACCATACTGGACGCGATGGATGAAGTGGGTGGTTTTATTAACGTGGAAGATAACCGAACTTTACCAGGCATTGAGTGGGAGTTACTGGTAGACCGAGAGGAAGCCGCGAGATATGGCGCAAATATTTCCAGTCTTGGCAGTGCAGTACAATTAGTGACCAACGGCCTTAAATTATCGGAATACCAACCTGATGATGCTGATGAAGAACTTGATATTCGACTACGTTTTACCGATGTAAACCGCAATATGGAGCAGCTTAATCAACTTACTATCCCAACAATGAATGGCTTGATTCCCATCAGTAACTTTTTGAAATTTGAGACGTCTCAAAAAACCGGCATTATTAACCGTGTTGATGGTTCACGAACCATGACAATTCAGGCTGATGTACAAGATGGCCTGTTAGCTGCAACACAAACCAACTTATTGAGAGAGCGTTTGCTACAATTGCCTGCCGATCCCGAAATAACAGTTAAGTTTGGTGGAGAAGATGAAGATCAGGCAGAAGCTGGTGCTTTTTTGGGAAAAGCCTTCTTGGTTTCCATTGTTTTCATGCTAATCATACTGTTGACGCAGTTTAATAATTTTTATCAATCTTTCCTTATCATTTCGGCAGTAATCTTTTCAACTGCTGGTGTGATGATATTCCTGCTTATCACTGGGCAGCCCTTTGGTATTGTGATGTGTGGGGTTGGAGTGATTGCTCTGGCAGGTATTGTGGTCAACAACAACATTGTGTTGATCGATACCTATAACGAAATAAGAAGAGATACTAATTTCTCTATCAAAAGAGCGGTTATAGAAACTGCAGCACAGCGTATTCGTCCAGTATTATTAACATCAACAACCACGATACTGGGCCTAGTGCCAATGGTTTTTGCGGTAAGTATCGATATCATTAAGCAGGATATAGTTGTTGGTGGACCATCCACACAAATGTGGGTTCAGCTTTCAACAGCAATAGCGGGAGGATTATTGTTAGCGACCTTGCTTACCTTGGTCTTTACGCCATGTATGTTGGTCTTGGGTGGCAAACTGTTTGAATCAAAAAAAGCTGTCAAAGCAAGTCCTAAGCCTGCTATTGGCAATCTGGAACCAGTACAATAAAGCAATATACCCCGAGCTAAACCTCACTAAGGCCCTTTTAAAAAAGGCCTTAGCTTTATTGGCTATGAAATTATTTGGCCTATCCCGACAGAGTAAACCTGCCTAGTTTGGCATCATCATTTATAATTCTTGTGACTCAATAGCATTGCTTTATTACGCTAGGCCAAGCCATGTTAGAATGGCCTGATGAATTTCACCTTTCCCAAATTTACTAAATACTTTACTGTGCTAAAAATTAAATTAATACTATTAGTTAAGAGGTAGTTCCTTATGACGCTGATTCGCCAGCAAGATGTCATCCAGAGTGTCGCTGACGCTTTACAATACATTTCTTATTATCATCCCCTGGATTACATTCAGGCTGTGCATCGAGCTTATGAGCGTGAAGAATCGCCGGCGGCCAAAGATGCGATGGCCCAAATTTTGACCAACTCGAGAATGTGCGCTGAAGGCAAGAGACCTATTTGTCAGGATACGGGCATAGTGGCAATTTTTGTCTATGTTGGTATGGATGTGCAGTGGGAAGCTGGTATGGGATTAGAGGACATGATTAACGAAGGTGTTCGCCGAGCCTATACTCATCCTGATAATGTATTGCGAGCATCCATAGTTAGTGACCCGGCAGGTGCGCGCATAAATACTAAGGACAATACCCCGGCAAATATACATTACAAGATAGTGCCAGGCGATAAGGTTGAATTTAAACTCGCGGCCAAAGGGGGCGGGTCAGAGAATAAATCTAAACTGGTCATGCTTAACCCAAGTGACAGTATTGTCGACTGGGTATTGAAAACCGTGCCGACCATGGGCGGTGGCTGGTGTCCTCCTGGAATGCTAGGTATCGGTATCGGCGGTACAGCCGAAAAGGCAGTAGTCATGGCTAAAGAAGTCTTGATGGATCATGTTGATATTGATGAACTTCGTGCGCGTGGACCAAAAAATACCATTGAAGAGTTGCGTTTGGAGTTAATGGAAAAAGTAAACAACCTGGGTATTGGCGCTCAGGGCATAGGGGGGTTGACCACTGTCGTTGATGTAAAGATTAAAGAGTTCCCAACTCACGCAGCCTCTAAACCGGTCGCCATGATTCCCAACTGTGCAGCAACCAGACATATTCACTTCACTCTAGATGGTTCCGGGCCAGCGGAACTGGTTCCGCCTAAACTGGAAGATTGGCCTCAAGTGACCTGGCATGCATCTGCAAACGCTAAACGGGTCAATTTACAAAGAGTCACACGTGAAGATATTGCTGAATGGAAACCAGGAGATACCTTGTTGCTGTCAGGAAAGATGCTAACAGGTCGTGACGCGGCCCATAAACGTTTGATTGAGCTATATCAGAAAGGCGAGGCCTTGCCAGAAGGGGTAGATCTTAAAGATAAGTTTATTTATTACGTGGGACCGGTTGATCCCGTCAGAGATGAGGTAGTAGGCCCCGCGGGACCAACCACAGCGACTAGAATGGATAAATTTACAGATGCCTTATTAGAAAACTCAGATTTAATGGGTATGATTGGTAAAGCTGAAAGAGGTCCTGCGGGGCTGGAAGCGATAAAAAAACACAAATCTGTATATCTAATGGCAGTTGGCGGTGCAGCCTATTTGGTGTCTAAAGCCATTCGTAAATCACGAATAGTGGCATTCGAAGACTTGGGGATGGAAGCCATTCATGAATTTGAAGTCGAAGACATGCCGGTTACGGTAGCTGTTGATACCCATGGTACTTCCGTTCACCAAACCGGCCCGGCCGAATGGTTTAAAAAAATCAATAAGGCAGAGCCAGTGGAAGTGATTTAAAAACTTTACTGCTGATAAAAACCTATGGGATTTATCAGCAGTATTATTTTCTTTGGAGCTATAAATTCAATGAAAAAATGGGGCAGTAGTTATTTGATTGAGTGAGGCTCTGAGTTCGCAAAGTTAGCCCCAGTTGCCCATAAAGAAATTATCTTTTAAAGCATTCCTTTTTCTTGGGGCCAGTTCTCTTTCTTTTACAGCGTCGGGAACATTCTTCTCGGCGACCTGATGGCCAATGGCTATTACCGTAATGGGTTTATAGCGCTCAGGAATATTGAACTTCTCACTTATCATTTCTGCAGAAAAACCTGCCATCTGATGGCTGGTTAAACCCAGATCAGCAGCTTGTAAGCACATTGAAACTGAAGCTGCTCCGGTGTCATATGCAGCCCATGGATTAGGATTGTCATTCATAGAAAACAATGTGTCATTGCAGGCAGCTATTAAAACCGGCACTTTTGCACACCAGCCTTGATTGCCTTCAGCCAGGCTGTCATATATTTTCTGCCAAGCCTCAGGGTTTTCTGTTTTGTTGCAAACAATGAAACGCCAGGGCTGATCCCCAAAACAAGAAGGAGCCCAGCGACCGGCTTCCATGATAGCCATTAATTGTTGCTGGCTAACGGGCTTTTCGGCATCAAAAGCAACACTGCTCCATCGTGAAGCGATAACATCATTAATCGGTTCAGCAATGTCGATTTTCTTTTTAATCATGATTCTTCCTTTTAATTAAATAAATAGTTTTATTTGAGTAAACCCTAGTCACACATATCCTGATAAGGATTTGAAAGCTGAAGGTTAATATTTAATTTTTGACCAGTAACTTTTATATTATTTCCTTCAAATTTCACATCATCTCCTGTGCAGACATTATGATCAAATTTGTATATTGGAGTGATTGCCTGTGAATTGCTTTTTTTCTCATAAGCCGCACTGGCTTCAATAATAAGTTCGTTTTTTGTTTGGTAGGCTGCAAAAGCCTTTGCGCCATGTTTACGTGCCAACATTTTTTTTGTGATTGTTGGGGATAAAACTGAAGCGGTTGCATTATTTCCACCAAACCCTTTTGCGTTAAGTATGACCGCGTCAATAGAGGTCGTTTCAACTTGCCTATGAGCGAGTAAAAAATCAAGATGTTGTTTATGCACATCATCAGCAATTGTTTGACTGCTTAAAATGCCGGGTATGAGGCCATATTTCCAGACGCCAAGGCTGCTGGTGAGCTGGTCCGCGCCGGCGCTGGCAATTGAGTGCCCTATATAGGATTTAACTGCAGTGACTGGCCAGTTTTCAATACCAAAATGAGCAGCCACGTCATTCAGTATAGCTGACTCAGTTACCCGATTTTGCGGGGTTCCGGTGCCGTGTGCTTGCACAAAGGTTTTGTGGCGTAAAGCCTCCTCTCCCAGGACGGCTTTAGTTGCTGCCGCTGCTTTAGCAACGGTTAGATAATTGCCAATTCCAGGACTGGCGATAGATTTCTTATGGCCATCAGCATTGACGAAAACATCATTAACAGCTCCATGAATATTGGCTCCCAGTTCCAGTGCTAAAGCATCGTCAAAAAGTACGATAAATTGCGCAGATTCTGCCAGGGTAAAGCCTACATTCTCAGCGAAGGGCCGGCAGGCTCGGCGATGATTTGGGGTCGACAGTTTGTCCAGAGCACTTAGCTTTTCATCATCTGCAAGAGCACCCATAGCGCTGTAGCCTTCAAATATTTCCGGGACTAATGGCGCTTCACTATTGCCGACAATTGCAACACGATGAGTGCCGCTTTGGATATCCAGAATAGCCTGATTGAGATTGTAAAGGAATGTCGCACATGCGCCGAGGTTGCATCCGGTTTTACCTATGTTTCCCAGCATATAGGCATTTATAAAATCTGCAGGCATTTCTGCAAACCCAAGGGGTAATTGTTTGGAGGTGACGCGTTTACCCAATAAACGGGCTTGTAACATTCCTGCATTACCATTGTAGTCCAGTTGGCTCATGCCAGAGCCGGCATAAACGGCAATTTGATCGGGATTTACATGAGACGTGATAGTTTCCCAATCGATACCCATGGAAAGGATGGCATCAGATGCGCCATATACTGTCATCTGCAAACTACGGGGATGATTACGAGAAGGGTAGAGTTCTGCCGGGTTAAATCCAGTGGGCAACTGACCGGCACTATTAACCGAACCTTTATAGCTATCGGGCAACATGGCTTCGAGATTTCCGGTTACTTCAATTTTACTTAATTTTTCATTTAAAGGAGTTACCTGCCAGTTGCCAGGAATGTTTTCAGGTAATTTACGAGTAGCTAAAGTAAAGCTTAATGTTTCACCTTCAATAGGTGATAAAACAGCATGGTTGGTCTGGAAAAGTTTTGAATTATCGAAAAGGTTATTTTCAAGTTTTCGAATGAGAGTGCTACTAAGAATTAATTCACGGTGAAAAGTTAAAAACTCACCTAATTCAATGGCATTGCCTTGTGCGTCCAGCCATTTGTCACCAGTGCCATCAGTCTTCTTGATAAGGCCCATCAAAACGGCAAGGTTAACCAGAGTTTCATCGCCGTCTTGCTGGTTAAGATTCTCTATGACCAGGCGACGATAAGCATAGTGATTTGACGCTCTGCCTGCAGAATTAATACCGCCGAAACCGACGATGACTGGTAAATGTGACATTTAATCCCTTTTTATCAAGAAGCCTTAATTTCAATGACTTACAGTGTGATCATAAGGGTTTTAGGATATTATGGTTTTTATAAAATAGCCACTTAACATTATTATTTAGCCAAATTATGGAGAAGTATTAAATTTCTAAAAGGGTAATAAAATTAAGACCTTTGAATTGAAATGCTTCCATCCTTAAAGGTGATTTTATTCATGCACTGATCATCTTGATTAATCGCCAAGATATTCATGCCCAAGTGTATATATTTGTAATCAAAGCTCTCCAGTAAACTTATTAGATTCTGTTTATTCGACTTAATTATCTCTATAAACAAGATTGGCTTATGCGTGCCTATTAATAGTTTTGTTCCATTCAAAACCTCTACTTCCATTCCTTCAACATCTATTTTAATCAAGTCCACACGGGCAAGGTTTAGAGAATCAAGCGTAATTAAATCAATTTCTTTATTTGCATTCAGGTAATCGATATCTTGTCCTATATATTCATTGTTTTCTCTTTTTTTGAGTTCGAAACTACCAAATGAGGCAGGTTTTAAATAGTCAGGCTCAGGGATAGTGATTTTCCCATTGGCAGATCCCAATGCAAGATGCTTAGCACTGGCGTTGAAGCAATTATTAAGAATAATATTTCCAGCCAGCGCATAGAAGATTTTTTCTTGAGCTTCATAGGCATGAACCTCCCCCCAACCGGTCATCAGATTAGCCCATTCAATCGTATGGACTCCGATATTCGCACCACAATCCAAAGCAACAACGCCGTCTCCATAAGTCGCATGTCTGAGTTTTAGCAATTCTAGAATTAGTTGCACGTCATTAAGGTCATAACAGGAACGGCTCATGAGTTGATAACCAACACCGTAGGCCCTATTGTCAGCTGTCTTATGATAATCATTCCTATTAACAATCATGCTGCCATGTTGAGTTGACATTAAAACGAATGGTGCTGGTTTTGGAGTTGCCATCTATTTCCCTGAGTATTCTACGAATATGAATATATAGTTTATAAATAAGTTATTGGTTTCGATTAAAATTTACATGCTATGCTTATAGTACATATAGTTAGCCTATAAAGATAAAAAGACTAAAGCAATCATTGGGAAAAATTTGTGTCTAATGCATACAAAGATGCGATCGTTCAAATTCATCAAGAATTAGGTATTCCAGAAAGTTACGCTCTAGATCGGAAGCTTCCGCTACAATTTGAATGTACAGAGCTTAGCCACGCAGGGCTGGATATTTTTGATAGGGAAGTCTCCATGCACGAGAAAGCGCTTTCTGCGTGGGAGAAGATGAAATCAACAGCTTTAGCAGATGGCATAGAATTACAATTGGTATCAGCCTATCGAAGTGTTGAATATCAAAAGAATTTATTTTTAAAAAAAATAAATGCAGGCATAAGTATTAGCGACATTCTTCAAGTCAATGCTGCGCCTGGCTATAGCGAGCACCACACTGGTCTGGCATTAGACTTAACTTGCCCTGATGCTGAATGCCTGGAAGAAGGCTTTGAAGAAACACCTGCTTTTGCCTGGTTGAAACGACATGCTGCGGATCATGCATTTAGAATGTCTTATCCAAGAGATAATGACCACGGTTTACTTTATGAGCCTTGGCATTGGTGCCATATTGAAAAATAAGCTATTTAAATCATATAGTTAAGATTGGTATTTATTCCTGATCAAAAAAGACTGCAAATTTCTTTGACAGATTTATTCAGAAGAGTAATATCGTTTATAGTTCTTTTTCATTTCTCAAAGGAGTTTCTACAAGTTATAACCTTTTCCTCTTAAGTTTAAACCCTTAATTAGTAACAAAGGAGTCTTATAATTATGGTAAGTGATACTAAAGTTGTATTTCGAGGTATAGATCATTCCCAAGCTGTTGCGGAAGCAGTTCAAAAAAGGCTAGAGAAGTTAGAACGTTTCACCGATGAAATTCAAAGTTTACGAGTCACCCTTGAATCCCCTCATAATCATCATCACAAAGGTAAAGTTTTTCACGTAGGTGTTGAAGCCGTCATACCCAATCACGACATCCTGGTTAACAATGATCAACATGATAAACATGAGCATGAAGATATCTATATAGCGATTCGTGATGCTTTTAATGCCCTGGAACGCCAAATTAAAGGTATTTATGAAAAGAAAAGGCACCAGGATCGTGCCATGTCAAAACCGCTGGAAACGATGGTTGTTTCGGAAGAGCCTGAATTATAAATCTAATTTGAATATTTTTTTTCTCACTAGTCGACGATATTCGCCTGGTGAGAGAGAAACAGTCCGTTTGAATAGTACTGAAAAATAAGCACTGTCGGGGTAGCCGACATTATAAGCGACTTCAGAAATTGCTAGATTACTGGTTTTAAGTAGCTCCTTGGCTTTTTCCAGTCGGATTTGCTGCAGGTATTGTACTGGTGATAAGCCAGTTGCTTGCTTGAAACGGCGGTTCAGGGAGCGCTGACTTAATTTAAATAGCTGACTTAGCTCTTGCATATTTACCTCGGCATTAAAATGCTTATGCATCCATTCCTGAAGGTCGATAATGACCTCATCATCATGAAAATTTTGACCAGCTATATTCAAAAAGCTGGATTCGTAGGACAATTTAAGTTCATGCGTGAAATGGCTTGATACTTGATTGGCTACCTGTTCACCATAATGTTGCTCAATAATATGAAGCATGACATCACGGACCGAATTAACACTGCCTGTACAGTAAATGTTTCCGGATTTAGTAATAAAACGTTCTCTTTTAAGTTGTACCTTGGGGTAAATATTTTCGAACTGATTAAAATAATACCAATGAGTGGTAGCAATCTTGTGGTCTAGCAGGCCAGCTTCTGCGAGGAAATATGAGCCGGTTCCAACCGCGCAAATTAATGGTTCATCCACAGATTTTTCACGTAGCCACTGCAAAAAATCAGGGTATTTTTTTACCACGCCACGTGGGTTTCCCCACATGGCTGGTAGAATAATAATATCGGATCTGGATATATCCTTAAGTGTTTTTTTACAAAGAATCTCAATACCTGCGTTAAGTTGAATGTTTGTTTTATCCAGGCTGACGATTTCAAGCTTTAATTTACTCACTTTAGGGTGGTTAATTCGGGCTATAAGATCAGCTGCATTCAGCATTTCCATTGGTATAGTAATGCTGGTTCCGAGGACTTTTTTATAGCCGATCAGAGTTACATAAATCGATTCATTCTTACTGTCAGGATTTGTGGTATTCAATTTTATCTATACAGTAATATTTATTGCCTGAAGGGCTCTCAAAACTGATTTCATCATCAAGCTGCTTACCTAATATTGCTTTGCCAAGCGGAGAATCGATACTAATGTAGTTTCTGCCAGAATCTATTTCATCAGGACCTACCAGGCGAATTTTTAACACTTGTTCTTGTTCATCTATTAACTCGACCCAAGCCCCAAAGTAGATTTTCGCCTGATTGGTTGGCAGTTGGTCCACAATGATGAGATGTTCCAAGCGCTTTCTTAAAAAGCGCACTCTGCGATCAATCTCGCGTAAACGTTTTTTGCCATATATATATTCGGCATTTTCTGATCGATCACCAAGAGCAGCGGCATCTGACACTTGTTGAGTTACCAGAGGCCGTTCTTTTCGCCATAAATATTCAAGCTCTTCACTTAAGGCGCGTTCACCTTCAGGCGTGATGTAGTTGGAAACTGGAGCTGAGGGAGGGCGATATCGAGACATGTCAGGTTAAGTAAACTTTGCTGGTAGCAACATGGTCATCAAAATCCAGAGGAAGCTGATAGAAGTTAAGGGCTTCTCTGAGTCGAATGCCGAGGCCGAGCAGGCGTACAGGTTTGTTTCTCCGTTCATAACCCGTTTGGCAAAGTTGTTCAAATACGTGTAAATTCAATTCCTGATTGACCTGTTCTACGGTAGTTGAAATGAAGTCAGTAAATTTAAGTTTAACAAATAACTTACCAATGCTGACTTGGCGGTTGGATCGATGGATCCTTTGTTCCAGCTTATCGAGTAGTACAGGTAATTCTGCAATGCAATGCTTCAGACTGGGAAGGTCATTATTGTAGGTAAGTTCAACGCTAATTGATTTTCTGGGGTGTTCTGTCACCACAGGGCGATCATCAATACCCCGGCATAAACTGTACAAGCGCTCACCAAAACTACCAAATAAATTTAGTAATTCTGCTTGTGAATAAACCTGTAAATCCTGACAGTTTTCAATTCCAAGGTTGTACATTTTTGTTGCGGTTACCTTGCCGACACCATATATTTTTCTCACATTTAAGCTGGCTATAAAATCGCTTACCTTATCAGGGGTAATAACGAATTGACCATCGGGTTTGTTCCAGTCACTGGCAACTTTGGCCAGAAATTTATTGGGAGCAATCCCCGCGGATAAGGTAATTTGCATTTCTTCTCTGACTCTCTGCCTGATCTCAGCAGCAATAAGAGTAGCACTGCCTTTACATTTTTTGCTGTTACTTACATCAAGAAAGGCTTCATCCAGTGATAAAGGCTCAACCAAAGATGTGTAGTCCTTAAATATACTATGCATTTGCCTAGAGGCTTCACCGTATTTGTTCTTACTGGGAGGAATAATGATTAAATCCGGGCATAGACGGCGAGCACTGGCAGAGGCCATGGCAGAATGAACACCGTATTTTCGTGCTTCGTAATTACAGGTTGCGATAACACCACGTTTCCCCGGGTCGCCGCCAACTGCCACTGGTAAGCCTTCTAATGCAGGATCATCACGGATTTCGATAGCGGCAAAAAAACAGTCACAATCGCAATGGATTATTTTTCTATTCATAGAAAGGATCTTGCTTGTTGTACTTTTCTGCTTGAGGCATTATGGCTTTGAAGAGAAGCTAAAGACAAGTTGGGCTCTATCAAGGTTTAAAAAGATTGATTATGGACGAAATTACAAGGCAAGAATATCTCAGTAGTATGGGAATACAATCGTATTTCCCACGTTATGTTTTACCTGCGGCTAAAAAATCAGAGGCATGCGAATGGCCTGAACAGCCAAGCGCTGAGTTGGATTCCAAGCTGGAACTTAAAAAAGCCCTGGAAAGCAAGCCAGTATCAAGTTCAAAGCTCGCCCTAGATAATATCCAAATAATGCAAATATCAACGGCATTACATAAAGATGTAATGCCGCAAAATAAACAACATGAGTCTGTAACTGAAGAAGTAAGATTTAAGCTGGTTATAATTAATGTCAATGAAGACGCCCTGGTGTTAATTTCACAGCCCTATATGCATACCAGTAATACTCTGAGTGCTATACAAAAACAATTATTTACCAATATTTTCAATGCTTTATATAAGGATCCAATCAGGTTAAATCTGGAAATTAAAGCTTTCCGTTGGCCTTTCAGTGAAGCCTCTCACATTGAGAAAGATGGCCAGGCAGCAAAAGCGTCACTAGGAGCCTACCTGGAGCAATTAAAAGCAAAATTTCCCTTTAATAGAATAATTTTAATGGGAGAAAAAATTGCTGAATTTGTTGATGTGAGCGATAAACATGAACTGACAATCTGCAGGAGCCTGGATGAAATGTTGAAGATGCCGAAATTTAAGCGAGAAGCCTGGCTTCAATTAAAATACAAGCAGTAGTTCAGCTGCTTCACTTTCTTGACTATGACTGATTATATTTGTCGATTGATGCAGGAAGAAGACCTAAGCGAGGTTGTCGATTTAGTTAAAAGCGCCAGTGATTATCCCTGGAGTCTTCAGAATATCAGGGAGTCATTATTCTCAAACTACGATAAGGCTTTTGTGCTTTGTTCTTTGAGTGGCCTTGAAATACTTGCCTTTGCAGTAATTCATAAGGTTCTTGATGAAAGTCATTTACAGAATATAGTGATAAAAAAGGAAGAGCAGGGCAGAGGTTTGGGATCTTATTTCCTGGAGCAATTGATTAAATTTGTAAAAGATCAAAATCAACATACCCTGTTGTTAGAAGTTCGTGCGTCTAACGCTATAGCAATTAAGCTATACGAGAGCATTGGTTTTCAACTCGATGGCATTAGAAAGGGTTACTATCCAAAGGGCTCAGGCAGGGAAGATGCTAGGCTTTATTCGTTGTCTTTTGTTTGAGCTATTTTAGATTGATCTGAAGGGCCAGTTTCTGGATTGATTTTATGCTTAATTACAATCAAAAGTTTTAGCACAGAGATACTTATAATCGCTAAAATCAAAATCACTAGAAAGAACAGTAAAGTTGACACTAAAAAGCTGCGAAGTTCTTCTTGAGGAATATCCATATAAGTACTGACAGCAAAAATAGATGCCAGCCCTACCATTAGGCCTGAGATAGTATTCCGGGTTTTTTTGCTGAACTTTGGTTTATTTTTAGCCAAGAGAATAATTAACTATTGCTTAATAATTGGTTAAGGGTTGACAACAAAAGCTTATTTCCTTCAGCTGTGCCAACCGTTATTCTTAAATAATTTTCTTGCCCTTCATGCTTAAAGTGCCTGACAAGAATACCGCGCTCTTTAAGACTGTTGTAAAGTTTTTCAGCATTAATGACTTCGGGTACGCTTACTAACAGGAAATTACTCTGACTATCAACACAGGGTAAGCCCATGTTGGTTAAAGCTTCTTTGAGCAGGCTTCTTTGTGTTCTGACAAAGTCCCAGGATTTCTTTGCATACTCCTGGTCTTCCAGAGCTGCTTGAGCCAGTTTTTGAGCAACATAATCAGTATTGTAGCTGTCTTTAGTTTTTGATTGCATAGGATTAATTATAGACAAATCTCCAATGCCATAAGCAATCCTCAATCCGGCTAGGGAGTAACCTTTACTGAAGGTTCTCAAGAGCAAAACATTTTTGAATTTTTTTACCAGTTCTACACAATCGTGATTAAGATCAGGATCAATGAAATCTATATACGCCTCGTCAATCAACAGCAGCCCATTGAATTCATTTGCAATAGAAGCCAATTTATCAACACTTAGTAATGTACCTGAAGGAGCATTCGGGTTGGGCAGGAAGCATAATTTTATATTGGAACTATTTAACGACTTTACGAAATCATCAGGTAAAGACCAGTCCTTGTTGAGATTAAATCGGATAAATTGACAACCATGTGCCTGGGCCAGTACTTCATATAAGGTATAGGTAGGTTCAGCAACAGCAATTGCTTCATCAGTTTCAACAAAGGTATTTATTGCAAGACGAAGGAGTTCATCGCCGCCATTTGTTACGATAATATTTTCTTTTCCAATACCGTGATGTGTGGCGATAGCATTTCGTAAATTCAATGCAGTTGGTTGTGGGTAACGCCTTAAGTTTTCGATGTTAATGGATGAGAGTGCTTTATCAACCGCAGGGCTGGGTGGAAAAGGATTCTCATTGGTATTCAATTTAATGACATCACTGGATTCCGGTTGTTCACCTGGAATGTATCCGGCCATTTCGCGAATATTTTTTCGTTCAAAAGTCATATAAGTACCTACAAGTTTGCTGCTGATTGGCTGGGGAGGTAGGTATCAAGTCGCTTAAACCAGCCTGGCAGCCATTGTTCTTCGTTTCTTTGTGGCGGGGCATTGTCTACTCTCTTTTGCAGAATAGCCTTAGCTGAGCTTACAAAATCTTGTAGAATGTTTTCACTGTTTTCAGGGATGTTTGCTAAAACCTGTAATAGCCCCCAGCCTTGCCCTTCATATTGCTCATTTCTAGATATACCTTCGCCTTTAAAATTAACATAATCAATAAGTGCATACATACCATAAGGGGGATGCGCATTAGCAATTGAGTAAAACTTCTCCTCAGTTTTGCTGTATTGTTCTTCAGTCAATAAGATTTGCATTTTACCTAATGCGGATTCAAATCTATTGATTATGAATGAGGTTTGTTGGGTAAAGGTTTCTGTTAGGAGTAAACGGAGCTCTGATAATTCTCTATTTGAAAAATCTGCAAGAAATTCATCTCTGTTTTGCCACGGCGAATCATAATCAGACTGTATTATCCATAAGGGTATTTTAATATTTTGTTCTTCGAAATATCTTATTAGTTCAGGAAAACTTTCTTCAAAAATTTCATTCTGATTTTTCTGGTACCAAATAAAGTGCCCAATCCCAAGCGAAGGAAAATTTTCATTAGCATTCCAGGAGGTTAAACAATTAACTTGCCTGGCGCATTCATTATTAAAAATCTGCTCTCCCAGCCATTGCTCTTGTTCAGTGGTTAAATTCGGGTAATTTGCACCAAGAGCAGTATTGTTTATCATAAAGCCAAGCATAATCACCTTTAAGATTAAGGAGATATAGGATTGCAGTGATTTTACAGATTTAATTAAAGGCATGGCGCATCGAGAAACTTATGCTTACAATAGAGCGTAATTCTATCATAAAGCCCCATTAATCCGCTTTAGGAATAAGTTTAAATAATTAAAGTTATATTTTATGGAAAATAATGTAATAGACACAGCAGTTGAAGAAAATCTTTCAGAAAAATCGACTTCCTCAATGGAAGATGGCTTTGTGCGCAGTCTTGCTACTATCCATAAAAATCTTAAATACTCCAAGAATCTTAAAAAGTCCATGAAGCAGATTGAGGAGACCATCCTTGAACTCTTTAATGCCAAACTATTTACAATTTTCCAAAGCGTCGATAATGGAAAAGAAATAGTTGCCAGCTTTATGGGCGGCATAGGCTCAGAAAAGGGTCAGGATATTGAAATCAGGGTGCCATTTACTCCTACTTCTCTGGCGGGCTATGTTGCTTTAAGCCAGCGTCCAATTTTAGTAAAAGATGTTTATGACAGTGCCACGCTGGAGGATATTCATCCCCGCCTGCAATGGGACAAGAGTTTCAGTGAGTCTCAGGGTCTAATTTTAAAATCCATGCTGGTTGTTCCAATTAAAGATGACATTTTATTAGGGGTAATACAGCTGATTAACCTCAAGGATGATGAAGCCTTTACCAAGGCAGATCTTAAGCATGCCACTATGTTTGCTAACCTGTTGGCAAAACAATTTAGAAACGAGTTTCAAAGCACCCAGGGGCCTTACGATTATCTAGTGCAGCAGGGCAAGATTAGTAGTAAAGATTTTGATGATATTGAGAAAGCTGCGTCGCTTTATGGCGGCACCATTTCAAAGATATTGATGGAAGATTACAAAATAGAAGCTGATGAGATAGGTAAATCTCTGGAGCTTTATTATCGGGTTCCCTATATGAAGTTTGACCCGGATCTGACCTTGCCAACAGATCTGATGGAAAATATCGGTAAGTCTTATCTTAGAAATAATCTCTGGTTACCCATTTCAGGTAGTAAGGAAGAGGTAGTAATCTTACTGAGCAATCCAAGCGACTATCAGAAAATAATGGAAATACAGGGTATTTTGAATGCCCGGAATTATGTCTTTCGGGTAGGATTACCGGAGCATATTCTTCAGTACCTTGGTGGAAGGGTTCAAGATGATGATACTGAAGGGTTTGATGATGTATTTAAAAACCTTGAAGGGGGAAGCGTTGAAATTGAAGAAGATGATGATAATGATGTTGATAGTGCAGCAGAAACCTCTGGCATCATTCAACTAGTAAACCGTATTATTATTGAGACTGACAAGCTAGGCGGCTCAGATATACATATTGAGCCTTCTAAAGATAAAAACCCTGGCATCGTCAGGGTCAGGGTAGACGGAATTTGTCGTGAGCTATTAAAAGTTCCCGGGGAACATACCGCTTCTCTTATTGCTCGAATTAAAGTTATCTCTCGTTTGGATATTTCTGAAAGACGATTGCCTCAGGACGGTAAGTGCAAACTAAAAATTCGGGGTAAGACACTTGAGTTACGTGTTGCAACAGTCCCCACAGTAAATGGTGAAAGTGCAGTTTTACGTCTTTTAGCCGCTGGTAGCGCCTTGCCTCTTGAGAAACTTAATCTTACCAAACGCAATTATGACAATACCATCGCGATGTCGAAGCATCCACATGGCCTTATTTTGGTCGTTGGGCCAACCGGTTCTGGTAAAACCACGACCTTGCATGCTGTACTGGGTTATATAAATCAGCCTGAAACCAAAATATGGACTGCAGAAGATCCTGTAGAGATTACACAACCGGGCTTACAGCAAGTGCAAATGCAACCTAAGATCGGCTTTACTTTTGCTGCTGCCATGCGTGCATTCTTGCGTGCGGATCCGGATGTTATTCTAATTGGTGAGATGCGAGACCATGAAACTGCCGCTATCGGTATTGAAGCTTCACTGACAGGTCATCTCGTGTTATCAACCTTGCATACTAACTCGGCTCCAGAAACTATTACTCGTCTATTGGATTTGGGCCTCGACCCTGTAAACTTTTCTGATGCGCTGCTCGGCGTATTAGCTCAGCGTTTGATGAGAACCTTGTGTAGCGATTGTAAGGAGCCTTACAAGCCGGAAGAAAAGGAATTAAATCATTTGATTCAGCAATATGGTGAAGAACACTTCAAAGAGTTAGAGATCAATACAGACGAAGTACAACTTATGCGACCAGTAGGCTGCGAAAAATGTGGAGATACGGGTTATCGTGGCCGAACCGGCGTACATGAATTGTTACTCGGGACCCATGAGTTACAGAGCATGATCTATCAAAAAGCCAGCCTGGACGATCTAAGGGAGCAGGCTATTCGTGATGGCATGCGTACCTTGAAGCAAGATGGGATAGAGAAGATCTTTAAGGGTCTGACAGATTATGAGCAGCTACTAAGAATTATCGCAGAATAGACACTCTCAGTAAGCGTAAAAAACCCTTTATTTGCAGCATAAAAAACTTTGTAAAAAAAAACATTCGTTTCATCACGGTTTTTTATGCACAAATCTCAGTTAGTTTAAAAAAACCCTATAAAATCAGTCTAAAAATTATAAAATTCAATTACAAATCGTAACACATTGAAATATATGAAAAATAAATTGGTTAAAAATTAGACAATGTGGGAGAGCTTAGGCTTTTTAGCTAAAACCTAGCGCTTTAACTTAACTTATTCACAAAGTTATCCACAGAAACTGTGGAGAAAAAAATCAAACAAGAATTGTTCAATTTTTTTGTGGCACAGTAACTATTGTATTTGGGGAATTATGATAATAACTCATCGAAATCATGGAGCTTGCTAATTTTCCAATGCTATACTTACAGCTCCAGGGAGCTTGTTTTAATCCAGTGGTTACGCGGGTAGATGATAGACATTAATCAAAATATTCCTTTTTTATGGCGGCTGAGTTCAGACAATGGTGATGGCTTCTGTATGGTCGCTATGGTTGTACCTTTTAATCAGGGAGAAGAGCGGCTTGAGCACGTTATTGAAACTGATATTTTTAGCTTTGCCAGTGATTTGGAAAGCGCCCAGAGTGAAGAAATTTTGGAGTGGAATGAAGAAGATATCAGTCTCTTCCTTAAACTGATCAGTAAGCAGCAAAGCGAAGGACAGTTACCACCAGGGGAAACAGTCAGAGTTGATTTAAATGACCCTGAAACGATTGAGATTGTTCAGATCGTAGCTGCAGCGGGTTTTGGGGTTGTTCAATCCTGCGAACAAATACTGGCACAGACCAGTGGCACCGAACAGGTTTTTCCCAATCTGGAATTAGGCACTGAAGTTAGTTTGAAAACCTTGAAAGGTTATAAGCGTGGAATCATCGTAGATGCAGAAGATGATGATGTTGTTTGTGTCATGCTGGATGAAGTGGCAATTCGGGTTGATGGTGAGTTTATAGAAATTTGCCCTCATGACCTTGTCATGGTTAAACGTTATCAAATACTTCACCCAATGTATTCGAGTGAAGTGCCCAATGAGCTAGATGTCCTGCATTAACGGTCATTCAACAGCTTCATTTTTTTTCTTTCACTAATTATTGCCTTTAACGATTCTCGGGATTACTTATGAATGATTTTACAGCAGCGGTAGGCAAGCGGCGTACCTTTGCAATCATTTCTCACCCTGATGCGGGTAAAACCACTATTACCGAGAAACTTTTACTATATGGCAGAATTATCCAAAAAGCCGGAACAGTTAAAAGCAGAAAATCGGATCGTCACGCCACGTCTGACTGGATGGGCATGGAAAAAGAAAGAGGTATTTCGGTTACCTCCTCGGTAATGCAATTTCCTTATAGGGATAGGATTGTCAATTTACTTGACACCCCTGGCCATGAAGATTTTTCTGAGGATACCTATAGAACTTTGACTGCAGTCGATTCGGTCTTGATGGTTATTGATGGTGCAAAGGGGGTAGAAGACAGAACGATTAAATTAATGGAAGTTTGCCGACTGCGAGATACACCGATTTTCACGTTTATCAATAAGCTGGACCGAGATATCAAAGAGCCAATAGAACTGTTGGATGAAGTTGAAAATATTCTAAAGATAGAGTGCGCGCCAATTTACTGGCCGCTTGGCATGGGGAAAGAATTCAAGGGCATTTATAACCTCCATACAGATACTGTCCATGTCTATGAGCATGGCCAGGATAGTGAAATTAGGGATCTAAAAATTATTCAGGGTCTTGAAAGTGCTGAAGCTACTAGTTTTCTGGGTGTCTATGCAGAAGATTTTAAAGCAGAAATAGAATTAGTACGTGGCGCCAGTCATGAATTTGATCTGCAAGCCTGCCTTGCAGGTAAACAAAGCCCTGTATTTTTTGGTTCTGCTCTTGCCAATTTTGGGGTTGAGGAGATGCTGAATGATTTTGTTGAGTGGGCTCCAGCTCCACTGGATAGAGACACAGAATCTCGTATTGTAAAATCAATGGAGCCTGATTTTAGCGGCTTTGTGTTTAAAATTCAGGCTAATATGGATCCGAAACATCGTGATCGTATTGCTTTCTTGCGTGTGTGCTCTGGAGAATACAGTAAGGGCATGAAAATGAAACATGTGAGGATTGGTAAAGAGGTGAGAGTTAGTGATGCAGTGACTTTTCTGGCTGGGGAACGTGAACAAGCAGAGCATGCTGTTTCCGGAGATATACTAGGTCTGCATAATCATGGCACCATCCAGATTGGAGACACCTTTACGACAGGAGAAGACCTGCAATTTACCGGCATCCCGCATTTTGCTCCAGAATTATATAAGCGCATTCGCTTGAAAGACCCGTTAAAACTCAAGCAGCTCAAAAAGGGTTTGACGCAACTATCCGAGGAGGGGTCAACCCAGGTTTTTATGCCCATGAAGAATAATGATTTGATAGTAGGTGCGGTAGGCGTACTTCAATTTGATGTCGTGGCATACCGCTTGAAGGATGAGTATAAAGTTGACTGTATTTATGAGCCTATCAGCATTTACACGGCTCGCTGGATAAACTCAAGTAATAACACTAAGTTGGAAGAGTTTAAACGCAAGGCTGCTGAAAATATTGCGCTCGATGGTGGTGGTCATTTGACCTATCTGGCACCTACCAGAGTGAATCTAAGTCTAATGGAGGAGAGGTGGCCAGAGCTGGAGTTTCATGCCACCCGCGAGCATTAAATTATCCACTACGCTGGCTAATTCGGCCTTAAAAAATAGTTCCTTATAGTCATTTGCGGGGCGTGTGAATGCTACTTTCCAACCACTTTTTCCTCAACTTAGCTTCATTGTTGAAGATAATTAGCTGCAGCGTGATTGCCCTGCCCTCAAAACGCTTTAGCAGCTTGAGCTTAGTTACTTAATCGTCGAGTTTAGGAGATAAGGACAAACCACCAGAGGCTTCTGAATCACTGACACCTTCACCTCTTTCGCTTTCAGCTAAAGAAATCTTCAAACGCAGATTATTTTCTGAATCTGCATTTTTAAGGGCCTCCTCCATTGAGATTCTGCCATTACGGTATAGCTGGAACAAAGCAGAGTCAAAGGTCCTCATACCAACGCCTTCTGATTTCTCCATGACATCCTTGATTTCTTCTACTTTCCCATTTTTAATCAAATCAGCCACACGTGGTGTCCCTAGCAAAATTTCAATAGCAGCTGCGTGTTTGCCGTCAGGTGTTTTAACCAGTCGCTGAGAAACAAAGCCTCTCAGATTAAGTGACAAATCTAAATAGAGCTATTTATGGCGTTCTTCTGGGAAGAAGTTAATAATCCTGTCAAGAGCCTGGTTAGCATTGTTGGCATGCAAAGTGGATATACACAAGTGTCCGGTTTCCGCGAAGGCCAGGGCATATTCCATCGTTTCAGTGGTTCGGATTTCACCAATAAGAATAACATCTGGCGCCTGGCGTAAGGTGTTCTTGAGTGCTTCCTCATAAGAAAGTGTATCAACGCCGACCTCCCGCTGGTTTACAATAGATTTCTTATGTAGGTGGACAAACTCGACCGGGTCTTCAATAGTGATAATATGGCCATCAGAATTTTGATTTCTATAATCAATCAAGGAAGCCAGAGAGGTTGATTTTCCTGAACCTGTCCCTCCGACGAACAGGATGAGTCCATTTTTGTGCATCATGAGTTCGGGCAAAATATCAGGCAGGCCCAACTTTTTGTAATCTGGTATTTCAGACACAATGTGCCTACAAACTAAGCCCACTTCATTGCGTTGTACAAATATATTAACGCGAAAACGCCCAATGCCTTCTTCCATTAAAGCCAGATTCATTTCCAGCTTTTCCTCGAATTCTTTTCGCTGGTCTTAGGTCATGATCTGGTTGGCGATTTTTCTGGTAAAACCTTCCGGTAACACCTTATCTGTCATAGGCGTAAACTTGCCATGCGCTTTCATGCTGGGTGGTGCGCCAGTGTTCAAGAAAAGGTCAGAGCCTTCTTTGTCGATCATGATTTTTAGTAAATCTTTTAATTCCATCCGGGGCTCCTGTTTAAAATCTCCTATCGGTATACCAGCCGACTTTGCTGCTGGTACGTTCAATGTCTTTTTCCACTCCCAAAGTCAAGGCAAATAAGGCCATACGGATAAGCACACCATTATCAGTCTGCCTAAATATTGCCAGACTTGGATGTTGATTTAAATCGCTATCTAATTCATTTGCTTCGGCCCTGGAATCTCTGGGAAGTGGATGCATGATCACTGTATTAGGCTGGCAATGGGCTGTATAGATAGACTGATTCAGTCTAAATCTTCCGCGATAGATATTTGCTTCTTCCTGGCTGCTAAAGCGCTCTTCCTGGATACGAGTCAGATAAACCAGGTGTTTATCATGAAGAGCTGTTTCCATGTCTTCGGTTTCATTCACTCTGTGACCAGCGGCCAATAAATCATCAACGATTTCTTTTGGCATCTTAAGTTCGTTGGGAGAGACCAAAGTAAAGGATATATTTTTATACAACTTTAACAATTTGCATAATGAGTGCACTGTACGCCCATATTTTAGATCGCCAACCAAGGCGATATTTAGGCCATCAAAGTCGTTATTGATATTCAATTCTTTTTTAATAGTATAAAGGTCGAGTAGGGCTTGAGACGGGTGTTCAGCTGAGCCATCACCAGCATTGATAACAGGGACTCTACTGGCTTTTGAGAATTCATCAACTGAGCCATCCATTGGGTGTCGCATGGCAATAATATCGCTGTAGCCACTTATCACACGGGCGGTGTCGTAGAGCGACTCGCCTTTTGCCAGGGCTGAAGTCTTGATACCGGTTGTTTCCCTTACCTGGCCACCCAGCAGATTGAAAGCGCAGCCAAAGCTGATTCGAGTACGGGTGCTTGGCTCAAAAAACAAAGAGCCGAGGATGGCCCCTTCAAGCACACGTGTTTTGAGTTCACGATGGGCATAGGGTTTCATTTGATCAGCAACAGAGAATAGCGCCTCGACATCCTGAGTATCAAATTGATTTATTGAAAGTATGTGAGAGCCCAAAAAATTCATACAGTTAGGCAAATGCTTGGATCAACAGTCGATGACATATAGAGGGCAGATGTTACTACTATTGGAGGATAAAGGAAATTAGGGATTAATATTCGGTCAAGAAAATTACGATAAAAAATTTTACATATATTTCCAGTGATATGGGACTTAAGAATGGTTTAGTCCTTTTAAGTAGGTTTTAACCATGTGTTTGGCCATCACTTCAAGATCACTTGTGTTTTGTTCGATAAGGTTACGTCTCTGTGAATATATGCACATGCCGTGTAGGCTTGGAACTATAGTTCTGGCAGCCTTAAGCGCAGTTTTTTTGGTTTTGGTATAAGGAATTAAGGCGTCTGTCAGAAGTTTAAAAAAGCGGTGAATCTTTTCTTCATAGAATTCTGGTGCGTCGCCCTTGGTTAAATTATTTAGGGAGTGCAAAAATGACCAGAGATTAAAATGCTCTCTAGAAAATTGTATATATCTGGATATGTGATAATTGAGTTTATTCTTGGCATTGGGCAATTTCTTGATGGTAATTTCGCGGAAGTAGTCTAGGATATGCCCGCATACATGGAATCGTAAATTTTCCATGTTGCCAAATACATAGTAAATTGTGCCTACGGTATAGCCCATACGCTTGGCTATATTTCTCGCATTGAATCCAGCTTCACCCTTTTCTTCAATCAGCGCAAAAGCATGTTTGATAGCTAAGGCCTTGATTTCTTCTCTGCTATGGTCTGATCTGCGTGCCAATACTATTTTCCCTATAGAATGATAGGAATTAATTTATTATTCAAATATTTAATTTCACTGATCAGTCTACTTTATTATGGGTATTAAGGACTACAGACTCTTATGTTATTGATAGAGTAAAATGTTAACTGGGCCACAACCATGAGACTCGGAAAACCTAAGGCGTAAAATTTGGAAAGTAGTAATTCTATTTACTGGCATGATTATGAAACCTTTGGAAGTGATCCGCGTCAAGATCGCGCCTGTCAATTTGCTGGAGTGCGCACGGACGAAGCATTAAATATTATTGATGATCCATTAATCATTTACTGCCGACCCGCTCTTGATGTTCTGCCTGATCCAGAAGCGTGTTTGATTACCGGGATTACTCCGCAGGAGGCCATCGAAAAGGGGCTGCCAGAAGCCGAGTTTTGTTCCCAAATTATTGCAGAATTTTCTGAACCTCAAACCTGTGTTGCTGGTTTTAATAATTTACGCTTTGACGATGAAATTACTCGGCATCTCTTATACCGCAGCTTCCATGACCCTTATGAAAGAGAATGGAAACACGATAACTCTCGTTGGGATATTATTGATTTGCTCAGAATGTGCTATGCCTTAAGGCCTGAGGGTATCAATTGGCCTCAAAAAGCCGATGGTACGCCAAGTTTTAAGCTCGAAGAATTTACCAGAGCCAATAATATTGTCCATGAGGGAGCACATGATGCTCTGGCGGATGTTTATGCAACGATTGCAGTAGCCAAGTTAATCAAGGACAAGCAGCCAAAGTTGTATGACTATTATTATAATAAACGCAATAAAAACAATATATTACCTATGCTGGACTTGGCTTTGGCCCAGCCTTTGATACACATATCGTCAATGTACCCCGCCAGCAGAGCATGCATGGCGGTTGTTATGCCAATTTTGCTGGACCCCGGCAATGCTAATGGCATCATTGTTTACGATTTGAGTATGGACCCAACAACTTGGATTGAAGAAAGTATTGATGGTATTAAGCAGCGAATATTTACCGCAAATGCTGATCTTCCTGAAGGGATTGAAAGAATAGCTCTAAAAACAGTACACATTAATAAATGTCCTGCATTAGCACCACTAAGCGTCCTTACTGAAGATATTACAGAAAAGTTTCAGATAGACCTTAAGCTCTGTGAGTTGCACAGACAACAAATACTGGGAAAAGCAGATCTGCAAGAAAAATTAAGGGCTGTTTACAAGCCAGAGTTTAAACAGGAAACTGACCCGGATTTAATGCTTTATAGCGGAGGTTTTTTTGACAGTCACGACAAAGCATTGATATCCAAAATTCGCCAACAGAACCCTCAAGAGCTAGGGCGCCAGAGTTTTGACTTTCATGACACCCGCCTGCATGAAATGCTATTTCGCTATCGATGCCGGAACTATCCAGACCAGCTAACTAACAAAGAGACTAAACAATGGCGACAATATTGTCTGGAGAAGTTACTGGAAGAACAAGCAGATGGAGTTTCTCGTTTAAGCCAAGTTAAACAAACGATCTCCGAAAAAATGAATGATGCAAATCCACAACAAGTGCTGTTGCTAGAACAGCTTAGTCAGTATATTAGTTCCCTTTGCGAAGTGTTGGGATTAAAACCCGAATGAATTTAAAAGAAATCTATCAAAAAACCGGGCCCGGTTTGATTGTAGCGGCAACTGGCTTAGGCGGAGGCGATATCGTTGCGGCCTCTGCTGCAGGAGCGAATTATGGTGTCACTCTGCTTTGGGCTGTTCTTATTGGTAGCCTCTTGAAATTCTGCCTGAATGAAGGCATTGGCCGCTGGCAACTGGTTACAGGTAGAACCTTGCTTGAAGGCTGGATAGACGATTTGCCCAAGATTCTGACCTGGTATTTCACTGCCTATTTGCTGTTTTGGACCGTTATGGTCGCTGCAGCAATGATGTCTGCAACTGGCATAGTAGCTAATACTATTTTTCCAATCCTCTCTGTTGAAGCCTGGAGCATTACTCATGGTTTGATCGCGCTGGTTCTGGTTTGGAATGGCGGCTATTTCTTTCTCGAACATATAATGAAAATATTTATCGGCGTGATGTTTGTTTGTATTTTCTTCTGTGCCTTGATGCTTATGCCACCCATTACTGAAATACTTTCAAGCATTTTTTTACCACGCTTACCGAGTGGCAGTATGGTTTTTGTCTTTGGCGTGATTGGCGGTGTTGGTGGCAGTGTAACGGTAATGAGTTATTCCTATTGGATGCAGGAAGCGGGTTGGCAAGGTAAAGAAAAAATAGGAACGATGCGCGTTGATTTAGGTATTGCTTATGGCCTTACCGGGCTTTTTGGGGTTGCTATTATTCTAGTTGCTTCTGGTGCTAATGCCGAAGTGGCGACAGGGACTGGATTAGCCCTAGAGATTGCTGAGCAATTGGTGCCGGTATTAGGTGAGCCAGGTAAATGGATTTTTTTGATTGGCTTCTGGGGCGCAGCG
>Ga0222714_10000904_pt1 | contig 33728 bp, 28 predicted proteins | sample C33_3DmetaG_FD_165048 | JGI IMG/M metagenome (GOLD analysis project Ga0222714, IMG submission 165048) | Estuarine water microbial communities from San Francisco Bay, California, United States - C33_3D | ecosystem: Environmental > Aquatic > Marine > Unclassified | place: USA: California... | reverse complement strand
TTACAAAGATACAAATATTTATTAGAAACACAAAAATAAAATGAAGAAAATTTATTTAACTGAAAAGGAACTTATAAATGTAATTAAAAATAGGTTATCTGAGGATGAAAACGATATCGCATTAGCTGCAAGTGAAATAGACCCTGAATTAGGATTGGCAATGATGAAAGAATATGATGAAGACGAAGACGATAATTATGACCCAAGACAAGAACTAATTGATATGTTAAAATCAAAAATTGAATCTGGTGAAGACCTTGATGAATCTGAAATTAACGAAATCTATCAGGAGGGAAAACCATTTAGAAGAGGTAGAGGTTCGATATATGTTGACATATTTGTTCCTGAGACTGATGATAGAGAGTTTGATAGACAAGTAGCCAATAAAATGATGGAATATTATTCTAAACAAGTTAAAGACGAAAACTACGTAGGTGGTGTCGGATTTAGGAACCAAGGAAATATTATCCAACCTTACGATAAAGACTTTTAAAAACAAAACCCCGATTTCTCGGGGTTTTTTTATTGTGAAACTTTACTGATATTATCAACTTTGTTAATTCTAACTATTGAATCCGCCCAATTCGTAACTAAAGGATTGTGAGTAATAACAAATATCTTCTCAAAATACTCCTTAATCTTCGTAAAGAACTCAGAAACCATTTCTAAATTGTCGTTAGATATTTTACCGAACACCTCATCAAACACAATGATATTTGGTTTAGGAAGTGAACATACTTTACTTAATACCGCTCTTAACGCTAATGACGCAATTGTTCTTTCATAACCAGAACCAGAGACCATTAGTTTCTCAACCCCCGTTGAGTTGTCAATCATCCAAAACTCAACCTCATTCTTATCTGAGATTCTAATCTCTAATCGGAAGTAAGAACTGTCTTGTAATAATCTTTGTAATTCGGAGTTAATAAGTGGCATCATAGTTTTCATAATAACCTTACTAATACCATTCTTACCAAATACTTCGGAATAGATTTTATAAATCCTTTCCTTCTCAAACTCTTCTCCAATCTTGATTATGTACTCGTTGTTCTTTTTAATCTTATCATTCAAGGTTTTAATCTGAACACCGTTAGAGGTTACCGTATTCTCATACTGTCTTTTCTCTCTTTCCAACTCCTCAATTAATAAATTAGCTTTAATCAGTTTCTGTTCAACCTCATTGTTACTTTTGATTTTCTCCTGAACATCAAAATATCGTTTCAACTTATCGTCTAATTTTGATTTTTTAAGTTCATTACTTTCTAAAGTTAACTCTAATTTACTTTTAATAAGTTTGTTTTTTTCATATTGGTCAAACTCCTTTTTAAGTTGAGTAAAACTCTGTTCTTTGCTTGATAAAACCTGCATTAACCCCTCATTTTCGTCATAATGACGGATAAATCCTGCAAGCTCACCAATCTTCGCTTGGGTAATTGCGGCATTCATTAGGTTAATTCCACAGTGCTCACATTGGATTCCTCCCTCAACAGAACTCTGTAGTTTTTTAATGTCTGAAATTTTAGTATCTAACTGAACTCTAATCTTGTACTTCTCATTATACTCCTCCTTAACCTTATCGTGTTCGTCTTCGTGATAAAATGATGAGGGTTCAACAACGTTAACTTCAGAAATTTCTTTAGTTAATCTACTGTTATCATTGACAATACCTTGAATCTCCAATTCAATATTACTAGGATTCATAATAACCAACTCTTGGTCTATGTCAGTATATTTTGAGGCAATTAACCCTTCTTTATAATCTTGACCTTTCCTCAACCTTAAAGTAACGTCAGAAATACTTTTGTTAGCAGTTTCAATCTGAGCTTCAAGTTCACTTATCTTACCTTCAGATTCAACATTATCCTGTTTCAAAGTTTCAGTATTATATATGTTAGATAACATACCTTTTGAAAACTCCGAATACAATTCTTTACCCGTCTCCTCTTTTTTCTTTAAGAACTCTAATCCTAAGAACTTAGTTAATACTTGTCCTCTTGCCGTTGGTTTAGATTCAATTAAATCTTCAAGGTTTGTTGCGGTAGTTAAAATGGTCATTAAGAAATCCTCTTGTTCTCCAATGGAATTCTTCATAAACTTCTCAGTTTCTCTACGTTGTTCCCCAGTAAAGTTCTGTAGTTGTCCGTCGGCTAAAATTTTAAAGAAGTCAAGTTCTGTCTTAACATTCCATTCTCCCGCCTTTGATTTCTTTCTTTCAATATTTCTAACAATAATATAGTCCTCACCATCTATTGTTATGTACCCACGAACTGAGACCTTATCCTTATCTGTAAATCTATTAAAGATTTCTTCTGCTTTGTTCGTCTTGGTTGTGGTATTGAAAAATAAGAACATCAACAAGTCTACAGTCAATACTGTCTTCCCACCAAAGTTAGGTGGGTCAGATTCAACAACGGTAATTCCACCACATTTCTCAAAGTCTAAAACTTGGTTCTCACCATAGGATAGAAAATTTGAGAATTCAATTTTCTTAATGTACCATTTTTTAAACGCCGCAACTTCCTCTGAAGTTGATAATATTTTGTTCTCTACCGCACTATCTAATTTTAAAACATCTTCAGTATAAGAATCATAACCCTTAGATTGTAAGAATGACTTAACCATTTCAACTTGGTAGTTTTTGTCCATAATGTTGAACGAAACATCAACGGTTTGCATAGTATCATCCTCAACTAATTTAACCTTAGTAATTACGTTAACATTTGTAGTTACGTACTTTTTTTGGAAATACTGTTTCACACTTTTAATCCTCTCTTGAGTAAAGTTTTCAGGAGTATCCTCCCAAACCACTTGTACATAAGGATTGTCAAGTTTTGAAACGTCAAGTTTATGACTCATAGTTTTATAATTAAATAATTTCGGCGGATTGAACAAATCCATCAGTGTTTAAGTTTACAGTTTCTGCAGTGTTAGTGTCTCCCGACATTTGTAATTTCATATCCTCAAGTTGTTTCATAAACATTTCTTGCATCAATTTTTGTCTTTGTTTAGTCTCAATAGCGATTCTTTCATTTCTCGCTTTAACTCTTTTTCTGTGGGCTTTAGCACCACCTCTTAATTTTGACTTTGGCATATTTGTTTGTTTTTATAAAATTTGATTATTTTGATTATTAGTTGGTCTATTTTCTTCAAACCATTCAACTATTGAGTTTATAATCCAAGTTGTTCCTGAAGCTAATACTCCGTCAAAAAACCAAGACCAATACCCATTAATGTGTAATAGTTCGTATGATGGTGAATATAAGAAAATTCCAAAGAAAAATCCAATCCACACTGGTAAACACATCATACATCTCATCATTTCTCTAAGAAAATGAAAGAATCCGTTTAAAGGGAAGTGTTTGTCATTACCCCATTTTTCAATGGTATCTCTAAACCCATTCATAATTTTACCGTAAACTCCGATGTTACTCATTCCATAAATGATTAAACACCATATAATTAATTCTGTCATATTGTATCTCTTAAATTTGTACCTGGATGGAATCTTGCTAATTTACTCTTAAAGATTCCACTCATTTCGTTTATTTTAGTTTCTAACTCTTTTATTTTATCGTCTTTATCAGAAATTTGACCTCGTAATTTTTGTAACGTTTCTGAAATCATAGATAGTTTTTCATTACATTCGGTACAATCTTCCACCGTTTTAACCACCTCAACCTCTTTAACTACCTCAATTTCCCAAGGTTTAATTTCATCATCATCACCGAGTAATCCGTACTTTTCAATATAATAACCTTTTTTGAAACATTCAAATCTAAACTGTTCAATGTTTTCAACATCGTTTAATTTACAGAAACTAATAAAGTCAGATTCTAAAGGTTTACTAATAATTGAGTAATCGTTCTGTTCCATTTTCTAAATCTTCAATTGATTCTATCTTAAATGATAGAAAGGGTTTAGGGTTTTCAATATCAACAAATTCGTATTTATCTGTCTCAACGTCATAAATACCGTATCCGTGTTTTTGTACTGTCTCTCCAAAATTTTGTTGGATTGTTGACCCAATCATATAGGCTTTCTTTCCATTAGGGATATTAAAGACCTGTCTCTTATGAATATCACCACAAAGAACTAAATCACAACCGTTAAACTTGTTAACGTCAAATCCCTCATCAAACTTATAACCAACGTCAGTTGTTAATCCTTGGACAGGTCCGTGAAATAATCCAATGTTAATGTTATCGTCTTTGATAATGTCAGGAGGAATATTGTGGTCCATTAGTGAGTATACACACCAATTAATATTCTCATCTTGGAATACCCCTCTATTTTTATAATAGACCACCATTTCATTTTGAAGAGAATCGATAATGGGAGTTAAAGCGTCTAACCTTGACATATTGTTCTCAAGGAAATCGTGGTTCCCGATAATAACGACAGTTTTTGTAATCTTAGAACATTCTGTCAATACCCAAGCGACAAACTCAATTAACTCAGGAGTCATCTGGTTCTTACTGTGAACCAAGTCACCTGTGAATACGATTCTATCAGGAGCAAGTTCTTTCCATTGTTCTAAAGCAACATTGATAATTGATTTATACAACTCGTGGTCTTTGAACAACCTAATATGTAAGTCACTAAAGTGTACTAATTTTTTAATCATTTTTCTTATGTTTTAAATCGTCGTATTTTCTACCCCAATAACTAATTTCACTTTCTTTAATCTGTAATTCTTCTCGTAGGGCTTCATTTTCATTCTCAAGGTCTTTAATTTTTTTAACTAACGTAGTGTCATTTTCAATGATTGTGACTTTTTCTTTAATATCAACCTTTTTATTAAGGTTAGATAAAGAAAGAGAAACTAATACACCTAAAACTCCACCAATAATGATGAATGAAAACCAATTTAGTATTTGTTTGGTATTACTCATTAACTTTCTTTTGTTCGTCAAATAATTTAAACTCTTCATTTACGTGCCCACACCCATTACACATATAGGTCGGGAAGGGTACTAGAGTATCTTCAGGGCTACCTGTGATTAATTTTGAGACTTTTTTAAGGATAACCACCTCTTTAAAGTAATGACTACCACAGTTTTCACACAACACAGTTGGTTGTTGTCTTAAGTCAATTTTAGGTCTTAATATATCTTCCATTTTATTGTTTTTTTATAAGTTTAGTCGTTTATTTTTGTTTTGTCAAATATTGTTTAACGTTCATTTCCATAATTGTGGTAATAACATCTTTAGGAACTCTAAACTCTTCATAATGGCCCGTATCTTTGACTAATACAATGATACAACCATATAGTTTAATATTTTCATATTTACTACCTTTTAACATTTTAAGTAATAATTTACCATAAAATGGTAGTTGGGTAAAGTAGTGACCTAAAGCGTTGTTTGGGTGTTTTTGAAATGGGAACTTCATTCTTGTAGTAAAATGACTCTCCTCGAAATTCTTAGGTTTGTTTGATTTCCAATCGGTAATGATTAACCCAAATTCGGTTTTTTCTTTATTTGAAATTAACCACACTTTATCAGGTTGTCCTGTATAACCTAATTCAGGGTCACCTAAAACTATCTCAGTATCTAATAATACCGCACCCCTCTCAATCATAAGGTTTAGATAATCAGTACCTGCAGAAACCATACTATCACCTTTAAGTATTTGTTCAACATCACATTCAAATATAGGTTGTCTTACCTCTTTATAATCCCCAAACATTTCAATTAATTTCTTCTCCAATAAGAAGTGAACTCTACTACCCATATTGGTTGAGTAATCTCCTGCAGCTTTCCACTCGTCTAATAATTGTTGTTGAACCTCAGGGTCTCCCTTAGCCTTCCTAAATGATATTTCCTCAGCAGGAAACTCATCGTAGAACGACTTCATAACTTTACTAACAGATGGGAAGTCACTTTTAATTACACCATCCAAATCTTTCATATAATAGGTGTGGGTATCTTCAACGAAAGTTAACTCTAACTCCTCTCTTCTTTTTTCTAAGACATCTCGTATCTCTTTTGCAATCTCATTTAAATCCATTATCTAATATTAACGTAATAATCATCAATCTGTCCTCGTAAGTCACAGACATCTTTATCTTTTGGTAATTTTACAATTTTAATTTTACCATATAATCTACCACCATTTAACTCCCTATATAGTTTCTCTGCGTTGGCCCAAGCATCACCATCTAAACAAATTATAATATTACCTAACGCCTTTTCGTAAATTGTTTCAAATAATAATGGTGATAAAAACTTACCTAACATTGGGATACTATTATCGAGGAAAAACCCGTCAAACACACCCTCAACAAGATAGATGTCTTTAAACCAATCAATCAAATATTCATTGAAGATTATTTTATCCTTTTCAGCTAGTGGGTTTTTATATTTGAATTTAGGGTTACCTACCCAAGCTCGTCCAATAAAGTAATTTAATTCACCCTTTTCAGTATATGATGGAACTATTATCCTACCAGCGTAATCACCTTTATCACAAAAACCTATTTGGTATTTTTCAATAATCTCATCGGTAATCCCCCTACTTTTAAGGTAATTTATCGCTTGTTTGTAAATTGGGTATATTGGATTTGAATCTTTAAATTTGGTATACCCTTCAGGTAATCTAAGTTTAACCTTTTTAATTTGCTTTTCCTCAAACTCTTCAGGTCTTAATAAATTGTAAGTTTTCTTTTGTTGTTTTGTCGCATACTTGTCAAATAATCTACCAAGCGGTCCGTGGGTACCGTGGGTATCCCCACAACTCCAACATTTGTATACGTGTCGACCATAATTGATTTCAAGATTACCTTTACCATCCCCTTTGTCTAAACCTTTCTCATCGGAGCATACAGGACAGTCAAAGGATATTTGACCTCTGTTTTGATTGTGATTTCTAGGTCTCCCTAAAAAATCCTCTAATAATTCTACTATGATATCTATTTCGTCTGACACAATCAAAAGATAAACAATAATCGATTAAAAATCAATTACCAAATCTCTTGTTGTTTCATAAACCCTAAAGCACAACAGTAAGCATCTGTTTGGTCGAAGTTTTCTTTCTTAAGGGTAGTGTTTCTGGTGTATTGCCAAGTAATTTGAGGTTCTCGTTTTGCAACCAACTCCCAAATAATCATTTTCTTATCAATATCTTTTGGCATCCCTCCGAATAGTACGTGTTTACCTTTATCATTTGCTTGAATAAGGTGAGGGAATGCAAATTTTCTAGAGTTATAGGTTGATATAAACTCAGGTACAACACCTAAAACGTCATAAATTTCCCTAAAAATTAAAGTATTATATCTTAATAAAGTACCAATTGTATAAACATTGTTAGAATTCAATAGCGGTTCTTCAATAACAACGTGAGTTATCCCCAAATCTTTATAGTTAATAAGTTTAGACCTAAAAATTTCTGATTTAACAATCATCTCCTCCATTTTATTTTCCTTTTTTGGTTTTGGTTGTGGAGATACGTGAGTTAATTCTAAAAGTTCTTTAGTTTTAATATCGAATAATGCCCATCCTATAGTTTTAGTACTAACATCAAGACCCAACACTTTTGGGTTATTTTCAATTTTTTTAGCCATAGATATATGTAAATTTAACTATAATATAGTTTTAAAAATATAATAATAAAGAATTGATTAGAAATCTAACTTAACCGCGAATTGCTGAGTACCTTGTCTTAGAATCGGTGATTGTAATTTTGTTATAACGACTAAGTCCTTATCGGTGTCAAATAACCCTACTTCCGTAATATAATTTTTACTTCCAGGTGTCCAACTTGGGTTACTTGAATTATTAAATTGAGTTGACGCTAAATTACATAAGAACCTCATTTCATAAATTGTAGCCTCAATATCTGTTTCAATATTACCATAAAAATAATATTCATCCCCAAAATTAAGTTTACTTGTTTCACCTGTCGGTGCTGGTAAGTCAATATAGTTATCTAAATTATATGTAGGTGCGTTTTGATATTGGTTATACGAAATAACAAAAGTAGTTGCGGTAATCGCTGAAGAAGGTAAACAACCCCCGACAGTGCTCCCACTTAATTGATTAGTGTAATCAATAACCTTCCATCCACCTGGTGTTGGTTGAGTAGTCGAACCTGTTACTAATTGAGCCAATATTTGAAACCCTGAAGCCTTAAACCCTTGGAAACAACAACAGTCATCAACCATAAAAGGGAACTCATCCCCAAATCTTACTGAGACATTCTGTCTTAGTAAATTACAATCTTCTTTAGGTCCCTGTACTTTAGAATAATAATTACAATGTAATGAATCTGTCGTACCTGTAGAATTAAACCTATAAGTTATGTACATATATTCTTGTTCATTACCTATAACACCATAATCGTCGGTGTCTGAATCACATAAATTAGGAGTCAATAATGATAATGAAGGTGCAGGTAAAGTCCAGTTTCTATTTGACTTATAAGATAATGCCGCAACAATTTCATCATCATCAAACACTATTGTTTTAATATCAGGAAATACCTTACCAACCCTATTTGGTTTGTTATCGTCATTTAAATGAGTATCCCATAAATGATAATATCTTAAACCAGGTTCATTCATATCACTATTAATTTTAGATTTCATATATCTAACTTGGAAAAAGTCCGCACTACCAACGTTAGGGTCAACATAGAAAGTCTCACCCATTGTACCTGTTTTTGATTTATGCCACATTAACCAAGGAATTTGAATTTTAAAATTTCTAGCAAATCCTGTAGTATCAATAGCGTTAATATCATAAGGTTTTAATGCAAATTTTTCACCATAAAAACTATCAATGGCGTTATTTGTATAGTGAACAATCGCTATAGCTTTTTGTTCATTTGGATATAATTTAATAATTTCGTCATATGAATTATAATAATATGTATCAGTGGTTTCAGCACTTAAAGTAGAATTAACAAAGAATGTTTGTCCCGATGTCTCTTGATATCCAAAATACTCTTTACTCCCTAAATAAGGTGCTGAAGCGTATTTAGTATAATCTTCATTTAATGTTGAAATTACACCCGCAGGGCTGATTGACCAAGGAATATTCATATTCCAAACTTTAACGTCGGTATTACCTAAATCACAAATAGACTCAAAATTAATAACATCCGCAGGCCAATATCCTTGAGGGGTGTTAGTATCGTATATCTCGGTCATACCAGACGGATATATTAAAACTCTTGCCTCACCACAACAACCATCTCCACTAAAATTAGGAATGTTTCTATCTAAGGTAAGTAAATTACTATTAACCGCTTCAATTTTATAAGTCAATATTGGGAAATTACCACCAATACCGCCACAACCACCGTTTCCATCATAATATATGGTTACATAATCACCAATAGATGGTGTTCCTGTGGTTGGTGAACAAGTCGTACCTGTTTGTAATAAAATCGTATTACCATTACATAAACAAGTGTCAATTACGTAGTTTGAATTAACAGTATAAGCCGAACTTGTCTGTGCCGACCAACTATTTGATATCCCACTAAAAAATCCTCTAATCGCAGCAGTATTATAAATTGGATACGCTTGGGAATCTTCAGTCGCTAAACCATATGTACCACCTGAAGATGTTGTAATATAAAACGGATATTTTACATTCATTTTATTACTCTCAGGTTCTTGGGTTAAATTTTGTGCGTTATACGCAGGCTCGATTACATAGTTATTAGTTTGATTATAACCAGGTATTACATTATAGTTTATTTCACTATCCCCAACTTGGAAATATCTAATATCTAATTTACCTTTTGATAGTTTCATTCTACCAACATCGGTAAATCTAGTATTTAATAATCCTGAAGTATTTTTAATTATATAAGCCATATGAGATAAATATTAAATTATTCGGTTTTTCCGCAACAACCGCATTCCCCATTATTATTTGTTTCAGGGACGTAATGTTTTATAGTGTTAAAATATGTAAGTTTTTCTTCAAAAAATTTATTCATTTTTTCTATCACAGGCTCAACGTCATTTAAGTAACGAAAAACAATCATCATATCATTTTTAAATCTAAAAATCCCATTGATTATTAATTCACCTTCGTTGGTAGTCATTGTGTCATATAATGAAATCGTATCATTATTAATTGTATAGGAAGTATAATTAATCATATTTTATAAAGTTGCTACTTGTATTTTAGAGACGTTTATTGGTACAACACCTACAGAATCACAAGGATTATTTACTTGTGTATTTTCTAATATCATATTAACCGCCATAGTTCCTGTTGTAATACAAGGACTAACGAAAGAACCATTAGTTTCAGTATCAATACCAAAAACCGCATAACCTGTAACAACACTAGTTGAATTAACAGTTAACGAATAAGACTTATATATGTCAGTACCCGCATATTTTCTATAAGTAGGATTACAAGCAGAACTACTAACATCGGTTAATGGAGTGCTACTAGTTTGACTCATTACTTGTGGCGTTGAATTAATAGATATTTGATGCTGAGTAGTATCAAAATAAACTGAACCTGGTTCTATATAATTAAATGAATATGTTAATTTATAATCAAATGTTACCGACACTCCAACAGGTAATGAACTTGTGTCAACACTAAATTCGACCTTATAGAATTTTAAATTCCCTGAATTACCTAAATAGTTATTAGAAACTAAAACTAAAGGTAATGAATAAACTGAAGGTTGTGGGGCTTCGATAGTGACACTACATTGAGTGGTATTACCACTTATATCTTTTGCATAAACATTATATGAACCTCCACCTAAATTAGTAAAAATTCCTGTAGTATTTAAAAATACAACCCCGTCTAATGAGTATTTCCAACCACCATATCCACCTGTCGCGGTAGAGACAATTGAACCGTCGTTAACCCCAAAACAACTAGCGTCGGTAGATTCACAAGAAATATTATACACCAATGTTGGCGGTGTACAACTTCCGTCTTTAGCGGTAACTAAATAATTCTGAGCATTTGTACCGTAAATATTCCAAGGACTAATAGGTGAATTTGTAGGGTTGGTTGAACGTAATGATAACCCCGAATAACCAGGTAAATTTTGTACCACCCAATAATTGTTGGTAGTGTTCCAAGTTAAACTATAAGTTATTGATGATATTGTTGTGGTATATTCAGGTTTTCCATTAACAATACTACCACTAGGACAGAAATAAAACTGATTATATTGTCCATTAGTTTTGTTAGTAATTGTAATACAAAAACAGTTATACGTCGGTGGCATCACACCTACATTGATTGATTGTGACGTATTACACTTTTGATTATATAAAATGATTGATGTCGCATTATTTGGTGCGACTACTTCAACACCTGATTCTAACTGATTTAAAGTAATACCTGTAGCAAAATTATTACTAGGATACTGTTGAACAACATTTCCATTTATTACTGTATTATAATAAATGGTATACGGTCCTTCTGAAGTTCCACCTGTAATTAATATGTTAAAATATCTACTCATTCTTTTTTAAAATTATCAAAATTATATTTTTAGTAAATAACCCATTATTTTATTTTAACTAACACTTGATGTTATGTTTATTGTTGAGTTACAGTTTGACAGTGTATAAGCATAATATAATGCAGGTTGTCCGTTTAACGCATTGTCATTATAAACAGGTGTTAAATTATTAGTTACCGTTATGTTTAACCCTGAATAAGTGTAGTTAGCAGGATTACAACCCGAAGTAGGGGCGTCCGCGTACCCTTGAATCTGTATGATTTGACCTGCGACCGCGGTGATAGTCGTTGCACTTGTTGTTGAGTTCCCGTCCCAAGTATATACTGTAACACCATTAACAATAATAGTTCCGTGACTCTTAGAACAATTACTTAATTTCGTAAACGTAACAGGTATTGTACAAGTCTGAGGTGTAGGTGTTGGTGTTGCAGTCGGTTTAGGTGTTGGGGTAATGTATGGAGGTAATGTCGGTAATGGGGTTGGAATTGGAGTTGCGGTCGGTGTTGGAGTTGGGGTAGAAGTTGGAGGGTAAAATTCCTCAACGCTACCAGAAAACGAACATTCTCTATATATTTCTAATTCACATTGGGTAAAAGCCGTAAAATCTCTATACTTGTCAGTGACAATGACAGGGTAAAGACCTTCTACTTGATTATAAATGGTTTGTCCTGTTATGAAAGATTGCCCACCGTCAACTTCCCAAACAATCGTGTAAGGAGCGGTTCCACCTGTTACAACTACAGTTAGTATACCCGAATTTGGAGACTCTTCAGTAGGATTTATTACAACACATTTAACACCTAACGGTAATAAAGTTATCGGAGCACATTCATTTTCACTAACACCTGGAATTGCAGGTCCTGGTGGTAAAGGTCCTGGTGGTGGAGGACAAGGAGTACATTCACTATAATTACAGTTATTATCAGGAGAGGTAACATTAAAACCTGGGTCATCATTTAAGATAAGATATGGAACTAAATTAGTAGGAATACTAACTACTGTATAACATAATGAGTTAGAATTTGAAACTAATAGGGTTCCAACCGAATAATAAGTGTCAGATTTTAATTTATATAATTGATTATTACAACATCCTCTAACATAAGGGCTATATTGACAAACAACTGCGGGTCCTAAAGCACTAACCCCATCAAAATATCTTACAATATTTCCATTAGAGTAATATCCCGCACCTGAAATATAAACACCACCATTATCAACCCAAGAATAATAAGTTATTGTACTACCTGTATTTGTGGTGAATGTTGGGTCAGTATAAAATGGCACTGCAAAATCATAATTGAAACAAGCTTCTTTAGCCGAATCACCATACCCTAATATTTGTTCAATCAACGCCATTATATATTAACAGTATTTTTTATAGTACAATTCACATCATCAATTACTTTAACTCCTACAGTTGTAAGACTCTCAAATGATGTCGGCACAGTAAACGAATAAGGAATATCCGAAGTAATAATAGTGTCAATATAGATACAATTATTATACGTGTTATCACACAAATAAACATCAAATGGTGATGTCCCTGTTAAAGTCGTTATTGTTACTAATTTAGCCAATTTTATTTTTTATTTTATAAATATTTTATTAAAGACATCCGTCTATTGTTAATGTATAATCAATCCCTTCAACAGGTGCTGGAATAGACATATCCGCCCAAATACCACTTATACTACTTACATTGTTTGTAAATATACAAGCTCCTTTTGATATTGTAACAGGACTAGTCATTTGAGAGTTTCCAGAACAATTTGTATATGGGAATCTAATAGAACTACTACCGTTTGGATTACCACTTGTAATATTTTCAATAAATACCTCAATACATTCTATCGTAGGGGTTGGGGTCGGGGTTGAGGTTGGTGTTTTCGTAGGGGTTGGGGTTGCGGTATACTGTGGTGTCGCAGTTGGAGTTGGTGTAGGCGTTGAAGTTATTATATTAATAGTACTTGTAGGTGTTTGAGTAGGACCTGGAGTTGGTGTAACTATAGGAGTATGTGTGGGTGTTGGGGTTATTGGGGCCGTCGGACTAGGTGTAGGAGTAGGTGTTGGTAAGTTACAGTTTTCACATCCGTAACCCATAATACCTGTAACCGCAGATAATGTGGAATTTGACGACATATTGGATAACCCATCATAAGTCACACAAACAAGAATATCATTGATAACCGCACTAATAGTAACCCCTGTCTCAACATTAACTTCATTATATTGAATCGTATCAACAACATAATACTCATCACCTGAATAACAATTAGTTAGTTTTTTAGTTGTAGAACACATAAATGTCTCATCAAATAAATTATAAACAACATCACCCGTATAACAAACTTTAGGTAATACTGTAGTTGTTGGGGTTGGTGTTGGGGTTGGTGTAATAATAACCACAGTCGTAGCACTTAAAGTTAAACCTTTACCACTACAGTCAGGCGTTGGTGTAGGTGTTGCCGCAGGTGTTGCGGTAGGTTTAGGTGTTGTGGTTTGTGTTGGTGTTGGTGTTGGACCTGGAACGTAACAGTTGAATAACGCATTAAAATCAAAATCATCACAAGGTCCTGGCGTTGGAGTTGGTGTAACCTCGCAACCTCCCTCCGTTAAACAATTCTCACAAATCTCAGGACAAAAAGTATTACAAGGAACATTACCGAATAAAATACAATCTCCTCCTAAAGTATCTGATAGACACCATTTATCACCATCAAAGAATATGTATGAATCAATTGTTGAACCATTTGTATGTACATAATAATCTCTATCATTGTATTTACCCTCAAATGTAAATTCACCATCATATGGTACTACACCTCCCGTATCTAAACAATAAATTTCAAACTCACATCTACAACAATCATTACTTGTTGTACAATTATCCCCAATAGTGAATGAACTATTATCGGCAGTAACTAAAACATCATCTTGATAATAAGTAATACTAGGGTTAATAATATAAGGTATTGGTGTTGGTGTTGGTCCTGTAGGAGTTACTATTGGAGCGGTAATACAAGGATTAAATGTTAAAGCGTTTCCTGTCGGACAACCACTATATATTAACTGAGAGTTTCTAAAAACTCTAACCCAGTTAACACCTGTATGTATATAATTTGAAGGACAAGTAATTCCAGAAACACATCCATTAACAAAATCAAGTTGAACCTGACCTGATGGGTCAAGAGCCGCAACTTGTTGTGCTTGGGCTAAATTCATAGTAACAACCCCATATCTATCTCCACTAGTGGATGAAGGGTATGACGGATATCCTGGAGGATAATTAAGTAAATCATATACCCCACCAATGTTATTTAATGAAACACTACCAATATTAATAGTATTCGCCAAAACGTTAAACACCGCATTATTACAACTGTGACCACCCGCACACGGACTACCACTAGCCAATGGTGAGTTATCATATTCAATAATAATCTGTAACGATTCTAAACAATCCACGACAGGTTCTGTCGGAGTTGGAGTTGGTATTACAGGTTGATTATCTAAACAAAAACACTTAGTAGTCGCTCTAGTAAAATCATAGTTTAACAATCCACCGTTACATTCGTAAGCATTACTAATATTAACAATATGATTTAATGATGGATTAGTATTACCTGTCGCTGACGAAATATCCGTTCTACTTATAACAACCTCAACACAGTTACAATTAACGTTAGGTGTTGGTGTTAGTGTCGGAGTAGGTGTTGGCTCTATAGTAGGAGTAGGTGTTGGACATTCTACACAGTCACTACAACTTACGTAAGGTCCAACTAAAACAGAATCATTACTACTATATACAGTTCCGTCAGGGTCTGTATTTACCTCAGCACAACCTGTGTAAACACCTGTAATGGTTATATTGTAAATCTCACCTAAATTTAAAATACCAGGTAATCCAACAATTCCAAACCTAATTAATGGGTCACAACAATCAACAAAATAATAAGTGACAGGTGTTGGAGTTGGTGTTGGTGTTTCTGTCGGAGTTGGGGTTGGGCAATTTGGAGTACAAGGATTACCAGGATAAGGCGCCACACCTTGGTATGGTTGTGAAGTATCAATACATACATCAATACCTATACCGCTACCTGATTGATACTCACCACAACAGTCATAATATTCCCAAAATACCGCATTGTCGGTAATTGCAGAGAAACAACTTAAAGCGGTAGTTGGTGTCGGTGTAGGTGTCTCAGTTGGCGTAGAAGTAGGAGTCTCAGTAGGTGTCGGTGTAGGTGTCTCAGTTGGCGTAGAAGTAGGCGTCTCAGTAGGTGTCGGTGTAGGAGTTTGAGTGGGGCTGAGACATACTATTCCACTCGTACCTAACGAATGACTTACCACAGGAGCTGGATTCCAAACAGGAGTTGTCAACGGATAAACACATATCTCACCTGATGGTGTTATATCTGAATCTATCGGTAATGTTGTAAAAACATTATCACAGTTGTAATAATCTATCGATGCAGTACTAGACCCATAAATATCCCAATCCCAAATTGTACAGGGTAATGCAGTTGGTGTAGGTTCTAAGTCGCAGTCAACACCATTACTACATAAACCAGTTATAGTATATGTTAATTTTTCACTTTCACTTGTAGGGTCACTACCACAAACATAAAATATATATGGTGGAGATGGTAGAGGTGGTGTAGTACCAGTTATTCTTGCACCAGAACAATCGTAATAACTATAACCAATATTTCCTGAGATATCCTCAAATCTTATACATTGACAAGTAAGTGGTGTTGGTGTAGGTGTCGGTAGTATCCCACAATCTCCATTGGTTAAACATCCAAGCCCTAAATCAGTAGCAAACGTATTAGCTAAAACAACAGGTGAACCTGAAATACCATACTGAAAGGTAAATGAACCTATACCACCACCAGATATAACACAAAGATAATAAGTATTATATCCTGGTCTTATAATATTGTCATATGGTAATGAAGTTACCATATTAATAACCTGATTCACACCGTAATTATCTATATAACTAACGTATAAATCATCAACCCCATCAGTAAGTTCAGAGGGTTCAACCCCCGTTCCATTTGGAACTGAAATTGAATAACACTTACCAACGGGTAGTGTTGGAGTAGGCGTTGGAGTAGGTGTCGATGATGGTGTAGGCGTAGGTGTTGGAGTTGGTGTTTCTGTTGGAGTCGGGGTTGAGGTTTCAGTTGGAGTTGGTGTTTCTGTTGGAGTCGGGGTTGGGGTTTCAGTTGGAGTTGGTGTTTCTGTTGGAGTCGGGGTTGGGGTTTCAGTTGGAGTTGGTGTTTCTGTTGGAGTCGGGGTTGAGGTTTCAGTTGGAGTTGGTGTTTCTGTTGGAGTCGGGGTTGGGGTTTCAGTTGGAGTTGGTGTTTCTGTTGGAGTCGGGGTTGGGGTTTCAGTTGGGGCAACATCGCAAACACAATTGGTACATAGATTACCTGTTGGGTGACATATATTACAAGGGTCGTTAACTAAAGTACCTGAACAAAAAGTGATTATTTCACCTGGAAGTACAACGATACTTGTAATGTCTTGGGTATTACAATCAATATAATCAATGGGACATTCATCAATCCCTAAACGATTATCAGCTTCCCAACAAGCGATAGGTGTAGGAGTTTGGGTAGGCATAATACAATCACCACCCATAGTTTCAAAACTATTAAAAGTTATTTGACCTGCGTTATTATCAAAATAAGTAAATAAAAACGGAGTGTCACTTTCGGCACAAAACGCATTAGGGTACGTACCCGCGGTGTCGTACGACAAAATCGTAGTTATCTGATTACAATCATCAAACTGAACAAAAACTCTACCATTGTTAAAAGGGTCTGAGTTATTAACCGCAGATGCTAAATCGATACTACTAATCGTTATGTCATAATACTTACACGCCATTCAAATTTCTTTTACTATAAATAATCAACTATTCGATTTTTGAACAATTGATTTCATAACTTCTATATATTTTATTGTAGAACTATTTTCATCAACGTAATTAAAATAATCCCAATCTTCTTTTAATCTGTCTAAAGGATTGTTTTCAATATACTCACCCTTGTAAAACTTACTGTCTTTTAAATTTTCAGTAACCCCTGCCATATGTAGGATTGGTTTTTTTTCATAAAAAAGAACATCATCAGTTGCCCAAGAAAAATCTAAATCATCAATAATTTTAGTTTCTTTACCAAAACACCATAGATTCCAAAGTAATGACCACATCTCGGCAGTCCAAAATTGTATTTCACCAGGACTAATTGGGAACCTTTTTTGATAATCTAACATTTGAAAATACAACTTGTTAGAATCGTCATATATCTTATACCAATTTTCGGATGTTGTATTTTTAATAATGTACTGACCCCCACCTGAGTTGTCTTGGTTTGAAGCAACACAATCAATGTCAATCCCAACAATGTCAACCATTTCTTGGAGTAATTGATTTATTTGTGATTGTGGGTGTATAGATTCGTATCTTCTACAACAATCAACCAAATAGTTGTAGGCAATATATCCTTTAGTGTCCGATAGATAACACACCTCATCATTTAATAAATGAGAATAATCAGGTAGTTCTCTAAAAATAATATCGGCATCGTGTAAAAAAAACATTTTACCATATTCAGGGAATTGTTCAATCCATTTATGAACCAAATAAGGTTTTATACTCGGGATATACCCTTTTTCATCTCTTTCATCTAAATAAAAATGGACATTATAACCTTTTTCTCTTAACTTTAAACCATTCTCTGAAGGTTCGGTTTGACCATTAACCATACCTAATATGATATGTATTTGATTAGGTTTAATCCCCTTCTCAACAAAATTATGACCATATATTTCACATTGCCAATGGAAGTATGGGACATCAGGTTGAGCCGTTACAAACAGTAAATTTGACATAGTTATTTTTTAAAATAATGATAATACTTTATTGTTTTTAATAAATAGGAACACTTTGAATATATTTATATTAGTATGAAACTAATAAAAACAATACACAAACTAGTTGAAGAGGCTGAGAGAGACTATCACGCCGCTTGTGAAAGATGTGCCGATGAAAGGACAATCAAACGACTAGAAAAAAACTATTTGGACACAATCGAATTGATGAAGAAAATCAATAAGATTGATAATCCGTCCACTAAGAAGTAATTATAACTACTTCTACAAAAACTTCCATTGATTTTATCGAATCATTCAACTATTTTTTTGTCATATGGCAAAAGAAATTTTTTTAGATTTATCAGAGTCTAAAGGGTTAGGTGATACATTATGTGCAACTCCTGTAATCAGGAAGTTATACGAGTGCTATGAAAAGAAAATTAATCTAATTTCAAACTACCCCGTTTTATTTAAAGACAATCAATATGTGAATAAAAACTATTCATCAAATAGTCTTAATTTAGATTTTGTTAAATCTAATCACATATATCATTCATCATTTTACAATGTAGGTAAGAAAAATGAATTCGGTGTTGAGTACAAATATAATACTATCGATATCAGACAGTATCACGCAATTATGCTTGGGTTTTCTTTATTGGAAAGTGAGCTTAGTCTCGATTATAATCCTGTACCTAAAATACCTATTGAAAATTTACCTGAAAAATACGTACTGATTCATCCTGTCCAAACTTGGGCAACTCGTACTTGGGATGCCGAGAAATGGATGTTATTAACCGAGAAACTTAATTCGGTAGGAATTGCAGTTGTTTCAACAGGTAAAGATTCTAGTGAGACAGGTTTCTTTAATGTACAAAAACCTGTTTTTAATTTTGATATTCCTCTCGGTCAGAACCTTATGAATCAGGTTGATATACCTCAAACTTGGCATTTAATCAACGACTCATTATGTTTTATAACAATGGATTCAGGTTTATTACATTTAGCAGGAACTACTGATACGGAAATTATACAGTTAGGTAGTTCTATTAATTATAAACTAAGAGCACCATACCGTAATGGTAGTCAGGAATACAAATACACGTACATTGGTGGTGGTTGTAATATATTTTGCGGGTCAAATATGAAATATGGGGTTAAGGAATGGGGTAATATTCAAGGGGTACCTCCATTAGTAAAATGTTTGGAAAATAAAGAAACTTTTGAATGTCATCCGTCAGTTGACCAAGTTTTTGATAAAATTATAGAGATAATAAATAATAAAAATGTCTAAGAAAAAATTATTAATAATCACACCTCATTTATCGACAGGTGGAGCCCCTCAAGTAACTTTAAATAAAATAGAATTACTAAAGGACGATTATACTATTAAGTGTGTGGAATATTCACAAATCGCTTGGACCTTCGTTGTTCAGAGAAATAAAATAATAAATCTATTAGGAGATAACTTTCATTCACTACCCGAAAATAAACAGACAATACTTAATCTAATTAATGAATTTAAACCTGATGTAATTAGTTTTGAGGAATTTCCTGAGTTTTTTATGGATGATAGTATTACCGAAAAAATATATAGGTCGGATAGAGAATACTCAATTTACGAAACAACTCACGACTCAAGTTTTCCTGTCTCAAGTAAAAGATGGTTTCCTAATAAATTTATATTTGTTAGTGCGTTCAACGCTTTCAGATATTCTATGTACGACATACCATACTCTATTGTAGAATACCCCGTTGACAGTAAAGAAAAAAACCAAAAGTTATTTCAATCCAAGTTAAATTTAGATTCAGGATGGAAACACGTAATTAATGTTGGTCTATTCACCCCAAGAAAAAACCAAAAATATATTTTTGAAATTGCTGAAAAACTTAAAGATTATAAAATTAAATTTCACTTTATTGGAAATCAAGCCGATAATTTCAAGTTTTACTGGGGTCCTTTAATGGAGAACAAACCTAAAAATTGTGTAATATGGTATGAAAAAGATAATGTATTAGATTTCTTACAAGCATCAGACCTATTCTTTTTTCCATCTAAAGGGGATAAAAATAATAAAGAATTAAATCCAATCGCAATCAAAGAAGCTTTAGAATATAATATGCCAATGATGATGTACGATTTAGATGTATATTGTGGGAAATATTCTAACTTTGAAAATATTACGTTTTTAACAGGAGATATTAACGTGGATACCGAAAATTTATTAAAGGTATTAAACCCTGAAATTAATAAATTTGATGACGAAGCTATTGTAATCACAACATACCCTAACACGATTAAACGTAAAAGTTTAACAGTTGAGTGTATTAATAGTTTCAAAAAATTAAATAGAAAGATTATTTTGGTTTCTCATTACCCTGTGTCAGAACAAGTACAGGAGATGGTAGATTATTACATATACGATAAAAATAATCTAATGATACCTCACTCTTTTTACGACCATTTTTATAGTAATAATGATGTTAGAGATATTAAAATTAATATAAATAATTTAACAAAATCTAATCAGTCTTTAGCGGCATTAATTAATCTATTCAACGGTATTAAATTAGCTAAGGAATTAAACTTCACTAAAGTTATGACCGTAGTTTATGATGTCGTATTAAGTGATTTAGATATTAATATAGTCGAAGATTATTTCTCAAAAATAGACGATGTTTGGAATTGTTGTTTATCAACAATGAATACTGAGTTAGGTGTTGGGATTGAAACTACTTCAATGTTATTTAAAATAGATTATTTCTTAAGTAAATTTCCTGATATTAGAGATGGTGAAAAATTTACTCAAGTGTGTAGAGACTTAGGGTGTCATAACTTTTTAGAACATTACTTTATGAGTGTTTTAAAAGATGAAGATTACTTGTGGATAGTAAGAAATGATGAAAACACAATACTACCTAATTCAGGATTAGGTGTGTCATCTAATTCTGAGTATTATTCATTACTACCATTTAACGATTCAACAGATGAGTGGATGTTTTACTTCTATACCTATAATTTAGATGAAAGAAAATTAAATTTAAAAATAAATGATAGTGGGATTGAAATTTATAACGAAACAATTACTATTTCAGAACAAAGGGAATTCTCAAAAAAAATTAAGTATTCAGGGAATCCATTAGATATAATCGTAAATCTATACGATGGGGATAACCTATATAAAACTGAAACATATAACTTAAATAATCAAACAATTAACCAATACATTAAAAACGGTCATTTCCGAGAAAAATTATGAAAAATATAAACTTATTCGTACCTTATTTTAGAAACGAAGAAATCTTAGAACAAATAAACGAATGTCTTGATAAAGGATGGACAGGTCTTGGGTATAAAACAAATGAGGTCGAGTCTCTTTGGAAGGAGTATACTAAATTACCAAACGCTCATTTTATTAACTCAAACACATCGGGTCTTCATTTAGCAATTAAAATATTGAAGGACGCAAATAAATGGTCTGACGATGATGAAATCATTACAACCCCATTAACTTTTGTTTCTTCAAATCATTCAATTATGTACGAAGGTTTAAAACCTGTATTTGCAGATGTGGATTCTTTTCTATGTTTAGACCCATTATCGGTAGAATCAAAAATAACAAAGAAAACTAAGGCAGTTTTATTCGTAGGAATTGGCGGTAACGCGGGCCAGTATTCTAAAATTGTTGAGTTGTGTAAACAACACAAACTAAAGTTAATTTTAGATGCCGCCCATATGTCAGGAACTATGATTACCCATAATGATGAAATAGTCCATATTGGTCAAGATGCAGATGTATCAGTTTTTAGTTTTCAAGCGGTTAAAAACTTACCAACCGCAGATTCAGGTATGATATGTTTTAAAAACGATGATTACGATTCATTAGCAAGAAAACTATCTTGGTTAGGAATTGATAAAGACACGTATCAAAGAACTAACGATAAAGGAAGTTATAAATGGGAATATGAATTAGTTGATGTTGGTTACAAATATCACGGTAACTCAATAATGGCGTCAATGGCTATTGTTGGTTTAAAATATTTGGAAGAAGATAACCAAAGACGAAGAGAGATTTGTGAATTATACGACAAGTATTTCACTGGTACAGTTATTAAACGAGTTACTATGTCACCTGAAACAACTGTTCCTTCAAGACATTTATACCAAATAGTTGTCCCTGAAAGAAATAAAATTATGGAATACCTAAACACTCAAGGAATTTATCCTGGAGTTCATTATCGTGACAACACACATTATAAAATGTATAATTACGGATTCGGGACTTGTCCAATATCACATAAAGTTTCAGAAGAATTAATTTCATTACCTCTTCATATGAGATTAACAAATGAAGACGTTAAATACGTAGTGGAAAAGGTAATTCAAGGTTATAATATGTACGTATGATAATTAGAGAATTTAAGAAAGAAGATATTAATAATGGTTTATTAGAAACCTATAAAGAAGTTTGGTGGATAACTGAAATTAGTGAAGAATCACTTAATAGTTATCTATCAAATAATAACTATATGGTAGTATGTGAGGATAACGGTGTTATTATTGGTACCGCAACACTACACATACAACATAAGTTAATTAGAAATGGTGGTATCGCGGGTCTAATTGAAGATGTTGCGGTAAGAGAATCCTACAGAGGTAATAATCTTGGTTCTAAACTTATTGAGTATCTAACAAATAAAGCTAAAGAATTAGGTTGTTATAAAGTAATTTTATCTTGTTTTCCTGAAAGAGTTAATTTTTACGAAAGAAATGGTTTCATAAATGAATCTATAACAATGAGACATAATCTATGAAAAAATGTTTTGTAGTTAATTATTGGGCAGATACTGAAGAAAAGGTTTTAATGGTTTTAGATTGTATAAAACAATTAAAAAAAACTGGGTTAGATATAATATACACATCTCTATGTGAAGTGGATATACGTATATCCGATTCAGTAACACATACATTATATTCTAATGATAATGATTTAATAACAATATTTGACTTATTTAAACACGAATCAATTAGGGTAGTTAATACAAATAGTTTTGTTTGTGAAAATTTTAGTTTTTACTCAATTCCTTTAAATTGGAAGGATGTGTCCTATTCAGTTACAACGCAGTTAATTAAAAACTTTAAAAAATTAATAGATTTAGGTTACAGTCACTGCCATTTTATGGTTGGGGATTGTATCATTTCAGACTCTGAATTAGATGTATTTACCAACATTTCCAAGACCTGTGAAATCACAAACAAAAAATCTTACTTTGACGATATTTCAAACAGATACTCAGGATATGGTGCAATTTATTTCTACACAGATATTAAATTTTTTATATCAAAATTTTACCACAAAAATGATAAGGATTTACACATAAAATATTATTCAAACGAACATAAAAAGTTACTATCTTTTGAAGAAATTTTGGAGAAAAACTTTAAACCATATTCTGACGAATTACTGTTAGGTAATAATAACTCGAATGATTTTGGACCAATAGTTTTATTCAAAAATTCTGAGATTGATAAGGTGACTTCATATAACACAACAACAGACCATTTTATTGTACCACATAAAGATAAAAGTAAAATGGATTTAATAACTGTTTTTAAAGACGAACTAAAATACTCATTTGAAATTAATGGCGAAATTTTATCTACAGTCTATGGAAGTCATAGTTCATTTGAAATGATGACATTACCAATCTCGGAATTTAATTTAAAGATTTATCGAGAAGATAAAGTCATATTCAATCGTACAATTACAGATTTTGATTTATCACATATTTGTGGTCATATCAGTTTTTACGATAACTATAATTTATAAAAAAAAATGAAATTTACATTAACAACTAGTTTTTACAATGGAGAACAATTTGTAGAACAACTTTATAATAATATATTATCTCAAACTTATAAAAATTGGGAGTGGGTTGTTACTGACGACTTCTCGTCTGATAGCACCAAAGAAATTATTTTATCTATTTGCAATAAAGATAGGAGAGTTAAATATGTGGAACAGTCTTCTAAAAAAGAGATGTTTTGGAACCCTCAGAACTTCTGTAAAGATTCTGAAATTATATTCCAATTAGACTCAGATGATTTAATGACCCCAAAAGCCTTAGAAGTATATCACCACTTCTTTACTAAATTCCCTGAAGTTATATTGATAAATTGTTATTCAAATAAATTTAGAGAAAATAAATGGATTAATTTTGGAGGTACTGAAATTCCATTATACCCTAACTTATCTTCAGGACATCTAACTTATCTTAGAGCTTGGAGAAATAAAAGAAGTCTAAATTTAGATTTCAACCCTAATAATTGGATGAAATATTTCTACAATGATTTGGCAATTGTATGTAAATTAGAGGAACACGGTAAGGTATTAACCCTACCTCGTATGTTATACCACTACACCGTAAGACCCGACTCAATTTCAAATGAATTTCAAAAAGACGTATCAGACTTACGTAATGAAAACGAAATACTAATTACGGGTATTAGAAATAGACGTAATAATAATGATTTAGACACATTTGAAAGACATTTTGACCCAATTTATCACATAACTAAAGGGTTGTTAGAATATAAATTAAATAACTCTTCAGATTGTTTAAAAATCTCATTTTATAACAACAAAATAAAACCATATGAAAAAAAATTGTTAAGAGAATTATTTTTTGATTTTGATTTTAATTTTAACGATTTTGAAACTAATAGTGATTATAATATTTTCTTTATTGAGGATGAATCTGATTTAGAATTTTTAAAATCAAACCTTTACAATATATGTGACACATCGTTAGGTAAAACCCAAGTGATAACCTCAAAATATTATGAAAGGTCCGACGACTTTAATAATCAAATAAAAAGTATTGTAGTGGAAAAATACAGATATGAATACTATATTTCAGATTATATGATAATGAACATAATTAAATAAAAATATGAAAATAACTCAAGTAACCCCAGGTTTAATCGAAATCCCACCTAAAGGATGGGGAGCTATCGAAAAGATTATTTGGAATTACAACCTATCTTTAACTAAACTATCAAATCAGGTTGAGATAAAATACTTAAACGATATAGACCCGTCATCCGATATTGTCCATATTCACGTAGCCAATTTAGCGATTGAAGCACACGAACGAGGAATCCCTTACGTGTTTTCACTACACGACCATCACGTAGTTTTATACGGTAAAGATTCGACTCTATACCAAGATAATTTGAAGGCTATTAAAAACTCAATCGTATCATTTACTCACGCAGAGTTTTTAGTAGACTATTTTGATGAGACCGATAAATTATTCTATTTATCTCACGGTGTAGATACTTCTCTTTTTAAACCAAATGAATTAATTAGAAAAGAACACAAATTACTATGTTTGGCAAATAACGGGTTTGCAAATAACCAATCTGAAGATAGAAAGGGATTTAGATACGCTATTGAGGCTGCAAAAAAATTAAACCTACCAATTACAGTTGTTGGTCCTTCAAATAACGATAATTTCTTTAACGCCAATCCTGATTTATTAGAATATGAGAAATTGACTGTTATGTCGTCAAACCCTGATGAATTGGAGTCGATTAAACTATATCAAGAACATTCAATTTTTTTACACCCTTCAATCTTAGAAGCAGGTCATCCTAATCTTACATTATTGGAAGCGTTGTCTTGTGGGTTACCAATTGTTGGAACTTATAAAGGAACTCAAAAGTTAGGAGGAATGGTTGTTGTAGAAAGGGATACCGAGCAAGTTGTTAATGCAATATCAGATGTTATATCAAATTATGAACAATACGTATATGAGACTCAAAAAACTAAAGAACGATACGATTGGTCAGTTGTTTGTGAAAGATTATTAAAGATTTATCAAACAATTAAAATAATTAACAAACCTTACTCTTCAGAGGAAACTAAAAATTTATACATTTCAGAATATACTAACCATAACAAAATTAAAGACAATTTAAAATTCATATATCATTTTGTTAATGGTCCATATTTTGAACTAAAGGGTGATACTGATAAAACATATACTATTAGTTTTACGGATGAAAATGGTGAAGAACATTATCGTAAAGATATTATTTGTAATACGTGGGTTAAACTTAACCGAGTTTATTACACAAAATGGAATATCAAATTATTTGAAGGCGATGAGGTACTTTTAGACTACACATTAGATTACACAGGAAAACGAGTTTATATTTCATTTGATTCCGCATCATTAGGAGATACAATTGCCTGGATACCTTATGTCGAAGAGTTTAGAAAAAAACATAATTGTGAAATGATTTGTTCAACCTTTAAAAATGATTTATTTCAATCAAAATATCCTAATATTCAGTTTGTACATCCAGGAACTAACATAACTAATATACACGGTATGTATCAAATTGGTTGGTTTTATAATAAAGATAGAGAACCTATTTTACCTAGCACAATTCCATTACAAAAAACTATAACTAATATATTAGGTTTAGATTTTAAAGAGATTATACCTGAAATGGTATTACCAATTAAGGAAAGACCATTTGAAGAAAAATATGTCACTATTGCAACAACGTCCACCGCACAATTAAAATATTGGAACAACCCCAACGGTTGGAGTATTTTATGTGATAAATTAAAAGATATGGGTTATAGAGTTGTACACGTATCTAAAGAAAAGTCTCAAATTAATGGTATAACCGAATTAAAAGATAAGTCGTTAGATAACACTATTAACGCAATTCATCATAGTGAATTCTTCATAGGCCTATCAAGTGGGTTGTCTTGGTTATCTTGGGCAATAGGTAAAAAAGTGGTTATGATTTCAAACTTTACAGAACCTGACCACGAATTCACAACTAACTGTTATCGAGTTACTAATAATAATGTTTGTAACGGATGTTGGAACAACCCTATGTTTAAATTTGACAAAGGAGATTGGAATTGGTGTCCAGAACATAAAGGTACTGATAGACAATTTGAATGTCACAAACAAATTACACCTGAAATGGTATTAACTAAAATAAATGAACTATTAAATGAAAATTGAGGTTTCAGTAGGTGAGATTGTAGATAAACTTTCAATCCTAAAAATTAAAAAAAACAATATTAAAGACGAAACAAAACTAATTAATATTAATAAAGAATATGAGTACTTATTTCAAATAGTATTCGATGAATTAAAAATTGAAGAGGGTGATTTTTATAATTTAGTAATTATAAACGAACGTCTTTGGGATATTGAGGACTCAATACGAGATAAAGAACGAGAGTCTTCATTCGATGCTGAATTTATTGAATTAGCCAGAAGTGTATACTTCACTAACGATAGAAGAGCCGAAATTAAAAAAGACATTAATCTAAAATATGGGTCTCTTTTTGTTGAAGAGAAGTCATATAACAAATATTAATTAATATGAATTTTAATCAATCTTACACAGATTCACAAAACTATTATTGGTTCGGTGAAGGGTTTAACCGAGAAGAATTAGAAATAATATATAATGGTGTTTCAAAAATACCATTCACTGACGGTGTTTTAATTGGTAATTCCAATAGTACCGAAATAAAAGAAATTAGGAGTTCCTCTATAAAATGGATACCTAAAACGTCTGAATGGGAGTGGTTATATAAGAAAATTATGGATTTAGCAACTGAAGCAAATAACAATCTATGGAATTTTAACCTAATCTCAGCTCCCGAATTAATACAATACACGGAATACTATGATACTGCAGACGGACATTATGATTGGCATCAAGATATTGGACCTGGAACCGCAAGTCATAGAAAAGTTTCAATAACCGTACAATTGTCTGACCCTTCCGAATATGAGGGAGGAGAATTACAAATTTGGCCAGGAGGTAACAACATTTCAACCGCAGCAAAAGGTGCGGGAGTTGTATTTATTTTTCCGAGTTATATGATGCACAGAGTAACGAAAATAACTAAAGGAACTCGAAGGAGTTTTGTACTATGGGTTGGTGGTGACCATTACAGATAAAAAAAAGGGAGTCTAATCGATTCCCTTTTTTTATTATATTAAGTCGCTGGTCTATAAACCGAGAATTGCCAAGTGAATTTTACTTGTGCTGCATTGTATAGACTACTATTCATCCCTATTTGGAAGAACGTCGAACAAGCGGGTATTAGGTCTCCAACAATATAACTAACACTAAAACACGCGGTACCAGTTTGGTTTGTATATGGTTGGGTTCCCTGTGCCATAAATATTGATGGGAATTCACCGTCATTATTAACCTCAGTACAACTAAAACGTGTAAATCCAGCTCTAAAATCATTACCTGAATCCGCCCCGTTTGACCAAGCCATACCACAAAGTGTGATAATATCACCAGGTATTAAGTCAAATGGATTGGCAATACCTGTATTTGTATATATAGGTGGAACTGGTTCTGCAAATTCTTTATCCACTCTAGTTAAAACATTCCAATCACAACTATCCCAACCACATTCTGTATTACCAACATAATAAGTTGCAGGATTTATTGGTTCTTGGTAAAATGAACCTGAGTGAGAAGCTATTGTCCATAACTCAGCTCCTCCACCTCCGCCACCACCTGACGTTCCTGAAGTTCCTGGAGGTCCTGGAGGTCCAAAAGGACCTGGACTTCCCGCAGGTCCCGAAGTACCACTTGTACCTGAAGTACCATTTTTACCCGAAGTTCCGTTAGACCCTGGTGTACCATTTATTCCTGAAGTACCTGAAGTACCGTTAGAACCTGGTGTACCGTTAGACCCTGGTGACCCATCTCTACCCGAAGTACCTGAAGTACCGTTAGACCCTGGTGTTCCATTTATCCCTGAAGAACCACTTGTTCCTGATGTTCCACTTGTACCTGAAGTACCATTTTTACCTGAAGTACCATTAGAACCTGGCGTTCCGTTTATCCCTGAAGAACCGCTAGTACCTGAAGTACCGTTAGACCCTGGTGTTCCATTAGAACCTGGTGTTCCATTTATCCCTGAAGAACCGCTAGTACCTGAAGTACCGTTAGACCCTGGAGTTCCGTTTATACCTGAAGAACCACTCGTACCTGATGTACCACTTGTTCCCGAAGTACCGTTAGACCCTGGTGTTCCATTTATTCCTGAAGTACCACTTGTTCCCGAAGTACCATTTTTACCTGAAGTTCCTGAAGTACCATTAGAACCTGGAGTTCCGTTTATTCCTGAAGAGCCACTCGTTCCTGAAGTACCACTTGTTCCTGATGTTCCCGCTTTACCCGAAGAACCTGATGTTCCACTTGAACCGTTAGAACCTGGTGTCCCATTTATACCTGAAGAACCCGATGTTCCTGAAGAACCGTCTGTTCCATTTATACCATCAACTCCTGAAGAACCTGAAGTTCCGCTTGAACCATTAGAACCTGGTGTTCCACTTATACCTGAAGAACCACTTGTTCCTGAGGTACCTGAAGTTCCTGAAGTACCATTTTTACCTGATGTACCACTCGAACCATTAGTACCCGAAGAACCACTTGTTCCTGATGAACCATTAGAACCTGGTGTTCCATTTATCCCTGAAGAACCGCTCGTACCCGAAGTTCCACTTGTTCCTGATGTTCCATTTACCCCTGAAGAACCACTTGTTCCTGATGTTCCACTAGTACCATTTACACCTGAAGAACCACTTGTTCCTGAAGTACCACTTGTTCCTGAAGAACCATTAGTCCCTGAAGAACCATTAGTACCTGAAGAGCCACTTGTTCCTGATGTTCCACTTGTCCCTGATGTTCCATTTATCCCTGAAGAACCGCTAGTTCCTGAAGTTCCACTTGAACCATTCGTTCCTGAAGTACCACTCGTACCAGAAGTACCCGCTTTACCTGAAGAACCACTAGTTCCTGATGAACCATTAGTTCCTGATGAACCATTAGTTCCTGATGAACCACTCGTACCTGAAGTACCGCTACTTCCTGAAGTACCTGAAGTTCCATTTACACCTGAAGTTCCACTTGAACCGTTAGTCCCTGACGTACCACTACTTCCTGAAGTACCTGAAGTCCCACTAATACCCGAACTACCATCAGTACCATTAATACCATCAACACCTGACGAACCACTTGTTCCTGATGAACCTGATGTACCCGAAGAACCTGACGTTCCAGATGTTCCACTTGTACCTGAAGTACCCGCTTTACCTGAAGAACCCGAAGTTCCTGAAGAACCATTTGTACCTGAAGAACCACTAGTTCCTGAGGTTCCACTAGTCCCTGATATTCCTGATGAACCTGAGGTTCCACTTGAACCATTTGTACCTGAAGTACCACTTGAACCTGAAGTACCACTTGAACCTGATGTCCCTGAAGTACCGCTGACACCTGAAGTACCGCTTGTACCCGAAGACCCTGATGTACCTGAAGACCCATTAGTTCCTGATGTTCCTGAAGACCCATTAGTCCCTGATGTCCCTGATGTTCCTGAAGAACCTGAAGTTCCACTTGAACCATTTGTACCTGAAGTACCACTTGTACCTGAAGAACCTGAAGTACCACTTGAACCATTAGTTCCTGATGTACCTGATGACCCATTAGTACCGCTAGTACCACTTGTTCCCGACACTCCACTAGTTCCTGAAGAACCGTTAGTACCTGATGAACCGTTAGTACCTGAAGAACCATTCGTTCCTGAAGAACCGTTAGTACCTGAAGTTCCACTTGTTCCTGATGTACCAGCTTTACCTGATGTTCCTGAAGTTCCGCTTGAACCATTAGTACCTGAAGAACCATTTGTTCCTGATGTTCCACTTGTTCCTGAAGAACCATTCGTTCCTGATGTCCCGCTAGAACCACTTGTTCCACTAGAACCACTTGTTCCACTAGAACCTGATGTTCCTGATGAACCATCAGTACCATTTATACCGTCAACACCAGATGAACCTGAAGTACCTGATGTACCCGAAGAACCATTCGTTCCACTAGTACCTGAAGTTCCGCTTGAACCGTTAGTACCCGAAGAACCGCTAGTACCTGAACTACCTGAAGTACCTGATGTTCCACTTGTTCCTGAAGTTCCGCTTGAACCGTTAGTACCCGAAGAACCGCTAGTACCTGAACTACCTGAAGTACCACTAGTTCCTGAAGCCCCTGATGTTCCCGAAGTACCACTTGAACCATTTGTCCCTGAAGAACCTGAAGTTCCACTTGAACCATTTGTTCCTGAAGAACCACTTGTTCCTGACGTACCACTAGTTCCAGACACCCCTGAAGAGCCACTTGTTCCTGATGAACCATTAGTTCCTGATGAACCATTAGTTCCTGAAGTTCCTGAAGTACCACTAGTTCCTGATGAACCACTAGTTCCTGATGAACCATTTGTTCCTGATGAACCATTTGTTCCTGAACTTCCTGAAGTACCTGAAGTTCCACTTGTTCCTGATGTTCCGCTTGAACCGTTAGTACCCGAAGAACCATTTGTCCCTGAGGTACCACTTGTTCCTGAAGAACCGTTAGTTCCTGAACTTCCTGAAGTACCTGATGAACCATTTGTTCCCGAAGTACCCGAAGTACCACTTGTCCCAGAAGAGCCATTTGTTCCTGATGAACCACTTGTTCCTGAAGAACCATTAGTACCACTTGTTCCTGATGAACCGTTAGTACCTGAAGTACCACTTGTTCCTGAAGAACCTGAAGTACCATTTATACCTGAAGAACCCGACGTACCGCTTGAGCCGTCTGTTCCATTTATACCATCAACTCCCGATGAACCTGAAGTACCACTTGAACCATTTGTTCCTGAGGTACCACTAGTTCCTGATGAACCATTCGTCCCTGAAGTTCCGCTAGTTCCTGATGAACCATTTGTTCCACTAGTTCCTGATGAACCATTTGTACCTGATGAACCACTAGTTCCTGATGAACCATTTGTTCCGCTAGTTCCTGAAGAACCTGAAGTTCCGCTTGAACCATTTGTTCCACTTGAACCTGAAGTACCACTAGTTCCTGATGAACCATTTGTTCCTGATGTTCCGCTGGTACCTGATGAACCATTTGTTCCACTTGAACCTGAAGTACCACTAGTTCCTGATGAACCATTTGTTCCACTTGAACCTGAAGTACCACTTGTTCCTGAAGTACCACTAGAACCATTTGTTCCTGATGAACCACTTGTCCCACTAGTTCCTGAAGAACCGTTAGTTCCTGAAGTTCCGCTAGTTCCTGATGAACCATTTGTTCCACTTGAACCTGATGTACCACTCGAACCGTTAGTTCCTGAAGAACCATTTGTTCCTGACGTTCCTGAAGTACCACTTGAACCGTTTGTACCTGATGTCCCGCTTGAACCGTTAGTACCTGAAGTTCCGCTAGTTCCTGATGAACCATTTGTTCCACTCGAACCTGAGGTACCACTAGAACCTGAGGTTCCTGAAGTCCCACTTGAGCCATTTGTTCCTGAAGTTCCAGATGAACCGTTAGTTCCCGAAGTACCACTCGTTCCTGACGTACCACTAGTTCCTGAGATACCTGATGAACCACTTGTTCCTGAAGAACCACTAGTACCTGAACTTCCATCAGTTCCATTTATACCGTCAACTCCAGATGAACCTGAAGTACCACTTGTTCCTGATGAACCGTTTGTACCTGAAGTACCTGACGTACCCGATGAACCATTTGTTCCCGATGTACCACTTGAACCGCTAGTTCCTGATGAACCATTTGTACCCGAAGTTCCTGATGAACCATTTGTTCCACTTGAACCTGAAGTACCACTTGTTCCTGATGAACCGTTAGTACCACTTGAACCATTAGTTCCTGAAGTTCCGCTAGTTCCTGATGAACCATTTGTACCCGAAGTTCCTGATGAACCATTTGTTCCACTTGAACCTGAAGTACCACTTGTTCCTGATGAACCGTTAGTACCACTTGAACCATTAGTACCTGAAGTTCCACTTGTTCCTGAATTTCCGCTAGTACCTGATGAACCATTTGTTCCACTTGAACCTGAAGTACCACTTGAACCTGAAGTTCCTGATGTTCCACTTGAGCCGTTAGTACCTGAAGTTCCGCTTGAACCATTTGTACCTGAAGTTCCGCTAGTTCCAGACACCCCTGAAGAACCTGAAGTTCCACTTGAACCATTTGTTCCACTTGAACCTGAAGTACCACTAGTACCTGAAGAACCATTTGTTCCTGAACTTCCTGAAGTACCTGAAGTGCCTGAAGTACCTGAAGAACCATTTGTTCCAGAAGTCCCTGACGTACCTGAAGTACCATCACCACCTGAAGCACCATCTAAATTTGTTACCCAAGTACAGTAATTACCTGAACCTTGAATCTCGGTTATCTGTAATGTTAAAGAACCTGTAGATGGGTTATATGAAATCACGTCACCGTGAAAATGATTTGAATTATCGTAAG
>Ga0222714_10000903_pt1 | contig 33737 bp, 23 predicted proteins | sample C33_3DmetaG_FD_165048 | JGI IMG/M metagenome (GOLD analysis project Ga0222714, IMG submission 165048) | Estuarine water microbial communities from San Francisco Bay, California, United States - C33_3D | ecosystem: Environmental > Aquatic > Marine > Unclassified | place: USA: California... | reverse complement strand
TCTCGATGGCGGGACTCATTTCTTTCCTCGGACGCGATGGCACTTTCTACCTAATGGGCTGGACCGGGGGCTACGTTTTGCTCGCGCTATTGCTGGCTCCCTATCTACGTAAATTTGGCAAATTTACTGTTCCCGATTTTATCGGCGACCGCTACTACTCTCAGTCTGCACGATTGATCGCTGTTTTTTGCGCTGTTGTTATTTCGTTTGTGTATGTTTGCGGTCAAATGCAGGGCGCCGGCATCGTCTTTTCGCGCTTTCTAGAGGTCAGAATAGAAACCGGCGTACTTATTGGCATGGCGATTGTCTTCTTCTATGCAGTACTCGGCGGCATGAAGGGCATAACCTACACTCAGGTTGCCCAGTACTGCGTGCTTATTTTCGCTTTCACTGTGCCTGCAGTATTTATCTCGCTAATGATGACCGGCCAACCTATCCCTCAGATTGGTTTTGGCGCAGAGCTTACCGAAGCCTACGGCGGGGGTTATCTGCTCGATCGCTTAGATGGTATGAGCGAAGCCCTAGGATTCGCGACCTACACCGAAGGGCAGCGCAGCACTCAAGATGTCTTTTTTATAACCGCCGCACTCATGTTTGGTACCGCAGGTCTGCCCCATGTAATCATCCGCTTCTTTACGGTTCCGAATGTTCGTGATGCGCGTCGTTCAGCTGGCTATGCGCTTGTTTTTATCGCCATTCTCTACACCACAGCCCCAGCGGTTGCCGCGTTCGCAAAAACCAACTTAATCAATACGGTAAGCAACGCCGAATATACGGCGATGCCTGAGTGGTTTAAGAAATGGGAGACAACTAAACTCATCACCTTCGACGACAAAAATGGTGACGGTCGAATTCAATACGTTGGCGATCCGACGGTCAACGAACTTGATGTAAACCGGGATATTATGGTGCTCGCTAATCCCGAAATAGCAGACTTGCCGGATTGGGTCATTGCCCTAGTGGTGGCGGGCGCGCTTGCGGCCGCGCTTTCGACGGCTGCAGGCTTGCTCCTCGTTATCTCGACCTCTGTCGCACACGACATGATGAAGCGAAGTTTCAGACCCGACATTAGCGATAAGAAAGAGTTACTCTATGCGCGGCTCGCAATATTTCTTGCGGTTCTCGTTGCGGGCTATTTCGGGATGTATCCACCGGCGTATGTTGCGCAAGTCGTCGCCTTTGCCTTCGGCCTTGCCGCCGCTTCGTTCTTTCCTGCAATCGTGTTGGGCATTTTTTGGAAGCGAATGAATAGGGAGGGCGCTATTGCGGGCATGATCGCGGGCTTTGGCTTTACTGCCGCCTACATCGTTTATTTCCGCTTTTTGAATCCTTCGATTGATAACGCAGAGAATTGGCTGTTTGGCATATCACCCGAAGGCATAGGCACATTAGGAACGCTTATAAACGCGTGTGTTGCCATCGCCGTTGCTCTTCTTACTCCGTCACCTCCGGTCGAGGTGACGGAAATCGTCGAGCGCATTCGCCTGCCGGGCGAATAAAGCATTAAGCTTTGTGCTTACCGTGCTCTGTTTTTTCCCAGTAGTCGGTGACGGTTTGCTTCATCTCTTTGTGCATAAACAATAGCCCAAATAGATTTGGCACCGTCATCAACACTATCGTAATAAGCGCGAGATTCCAGATAATCGTTGTATCGGCGAATGCTGCGTAAAAGAATCCAGCCACATAGACGATGCGATAGGGCAACACAGACTTAGGCCCGAGCAAATACGTCATCGCACGGTCACCGTAGTAAGACCAGGCAATGGCTGTAGAGAATGCGAAGAGCATGAGTCCTATCGAGACGACATATTGCCCATAGTTACCGAAATAGCCACGGTTGAATGCCACCGTCGTTAGCGGCACCGAGTGAATCAGAGACATTCCTGAGACTTCCACTTCAGAATCATCGAGTCGCCCCTCTGTCACTCGGAGGGTGCCGCTAAGCGGCACGTCGTCACGCGCAAATACAATCTCTTCGGCGAAAGAACGCGAAGCCATCAGGGTGAAGTCCTGCGAGTTCAACGCGCGACCGTCTCTGATGACCAGCTCACCGGAGTAGAGGCTCGCTGCCGTTTCATCACCGTTGAGAAGCGAAAACATCTGCGCGACATCTTCGGGCTCTTGCTCACTGTAGGCACCGGCGACGAAGCGCATGTCTGCACGCTGGAATTCGTTGTCGAACTTTTCCTTCCATGCGCCCGAGGACAAGATGACCAGTCCGGTTATTGTGCAGATCACGATCGTGTCTATGAAAGGCTCCAAAATCGACACCATACCCTCGTCTGCAGGCTCGTCTGTGCGTGCAGAGGCGTGTGCGATAGGCGCTGAGCCCTGCCCCGCCTCATTGGAGTAGAGGCCGCGGTTTACGCCGCGATCGAATACATACGCAAAGGTCGCGCCGAGAAAGCCACCCGTCGCGGCAGAGCCAGTAAACGCGTCGCTGAAGATCGCAACGAAAGAGGGACCGATATTGCCAAGATTAGGCAGAATTACTGCGAAGGCACCGACTAGGTAAATCATCGCCATCGTCGGTACGATCGCCGCAGCCACTGCCGCAATACGCTTGATTCCGCCGATAATCACGAGTGCAAGTAACACCGCGAGCACCGCACCTGTCACTATAGGCTCGATATTAAACGTGCTCTGCAGGCCTGCGGCTATGCTGTTAATTTGCGGTAGGCTGCCGGTACCAAAAGAACTGAGTACGGTCGCCATGGCAAAGATGACTGCCAACCATTTGGCATTCATACCCTTCTCCATGTAATACATGGGACCACCGGCCATCGTACCGTCGGCTGTCTGCTCGCGGTATTTATGGGAAAGCGTTACCTCGACGAATTTACTCGTCATACCGAAAAAGGCAGTGACCCACATCCAGAAAAGTGCGGCAGGCCCACCAAGGTGCAGCGCGAGCGCAACGCCGCCAATGTTCCCGGTACCAACCGTACCCGACAGCGCTGTTGCGAGCGCTTGAAAATGCGAGGTATCGCCTTTGGCGCCATCTTTGTCGAAGCGGCCAGTCGTAATTCCAATCGCATGCTTAAAATAGCGAATCTGAGGAAAACCTAGGTAGAGCGTGAAGAAAATGCCTACCGAGAGAAGTAAGAAAGGGAACCATACGGCGCTGCCGAGATAGCTATCGATAAGAATGAGTAGGTCGTTTACTGCGTCCACTGATTTTCCTCTTTTTTATTTTCGAAACGCGCGCGATGGCGATCTATCAATCCTTACACCGACTAGTCATCCGCAACTGAAATCGTCGGCGCGGCGTTCGCGCGAGCCTCGTGGGCGAGCGCCTGCGCATGAACGCCTCGGGCAAGTTCGGCATAGGCCTCTTGCAGATTAGGATACTGAGAGGATGCTACCACAGGAACTCCAAGATCGGTCTGTTCGCGAATGTTTATATCGAGGGGCAAGCGTCCGATCACATCGACGCCATAGTCCTGCGCCAGTCTTTCGCCACCGCCGCTTCCGAAAATCGCCTCGGCATGACCACAGTTGCTACAGGTGTGCACACTCATATTTTCGACAACCCCGAGCACCGGCACCCCTACTTTCTTAAACATTTCTATGCCTTTGCGGGCATCCGAGAGGGCAATGTCCTGAGGCGTTGTTACGATAACCGCACCACGCACAGCGACCGTCTGAGCGAGGCTCAGCTGAATGTCTCCAGTGCCCGGTGGCATATCAATAATCAAATAATCGAGAGCCGACCACGCGGTATCAGTGAGAATTTGAGTAAACGCGGACACGACCATCGGGGCGCGCCAAACCATTGCTGTGCGCTCGTCGACCAAAAACCCCATCGAATTACACTCGATACCATGCGCAAGCAGCGGAACCATAAGACGCTTGTCCCTAATTTCGGGACGCGTGCCCGCTGCGATGCCCATGACTACCGGTAAACTCGGGCCGTAAATATCGGCATCGAGCAAGCCGACAGCGAATCCCTGCGCGCTGAGCGCAAGAGCCAGGTTAGCGGCTGTCGTCGATTTACCAACCCCCCCTTTTCCCGATGCAACACAGACAATATGCTTTATGTTTTCCAGTTTCTTCACGCCCTGCCCCATGATCAGTGTACTTAAATTCTCAAGGCTGAAAGCTTAGCAAATTTGTCCCGATCGCGCGCATTAATGCGCGAGCTATTTGAAAAATGGCTGACATAGAAGCGACCACGCCCTAAAATCGAGAGCATGACAAAAACCAACCTACAACCTCCTCAATTCATTACTCGGCATAGCTTGACGATCAATGCGACCTGCTGCGAAAAACACAGCGCTCTAGGATGGGCGAGCACCCTGGGGCAGCAAGCCGGACCGATTGTGGCAGCGCTGGCAATACTGGCAGCCCCAAGCATCTTCGCCCAGGGCGCTAGCGCGGAGGATGGGTTCTCTCCCGAAAGTCCGATCAAATTCGCCTTGTTCTCAGCAGCGTGGGGGGAAAATACCGATGATGGCCTGCGACTCGTGGCCCAGAATCTTACACAGCAAGCTATCACCCTCGAGAAAATTAGTTTTATCGACCTGCCCGCTGAGAACGAACAAACCGAACTCAATCTGAGTCTCCGCCTCCGCGCAGAACGTTATGCGGAGACCAATTTACCGCTTGTAGACTTGCTAACAGGTGATGACTGCGTCGCGCGGACAATGGCAGAGGGCTGGAAGTTGGTAGAGATATCCAATTACACGCTCAATCCTTCGGTGCGTAATCTCATCATCGAAAACACCAATTCATTCCGCATCTATCAGTGTGTGCGATCGGCGCGACTGACCTGGCGCAGCGCAGACAATGCGCCAGAAAGCGCAGAGGCGAGCGATGCAGAGCGAGAGAAAAACACCGAATTCGACGGCTGGGTGCTCTATCATTTCGAGAGCCGCAGCAACTAATACGTCCTCAATGGCATCGACGGCCAGAGGCTAGGGTCGCGATCCGCTGCAGGCATGCAGCGATTGAGAGCGAGTATGAATCACGAGGATAAAAGCACAAGAATAGGAACTTGAGAATAAAAAAAAGGAGGCAACTGAAACTAATCAGTGCCTCCTTTTTTTATGCTCGGGTAAGTGTGCTCTATCCTGAGCTTAACCGCCCAAGCTTAACTGCACAAGCTTAACCTAGCAGGATACCGCCGTACTGGACAAAGAACGGGGCGAAAACAACGCTCAAGATCGCAGACAGTTTGATCAGAATATTCAGTGAAGGACCTGATGTATCTTTTAGAGGGTCGCCCACTGTGTCGCCAACAACCGCCGCTTTGTGCTCTTCCGAACCCTTGCCGCCGAGGTTGCCCGCTTCGATATACTTCTTAGCATTATCCCATGCGCCGCCGCTGTTTGACGCAGAAATCGCCAGAACACCGCCGCAGACGAGGGAGCCTGCGAGAACGCCCGCAACTGCCTCAACACCAAATAGGTAGCCAACAACGAGCGGCGTACCCATTATCAGCACGCCTGGTGCAATCATTTCTTTTAGCGCCGCTTGCGTGGATATAGCAACACACTTTGCGTAATCTGGCTTGCCAGTGCCTTCCATGATGCCCGGAATCGTGCGGAACTGATGACGCACTTCTTCGATCATCGCGAAGGCTGCTTTACCCACTGATTTCATCGTCATAGCGGTGAACAAGAAAGGCAGAACCGCACCAATGAAGACGCTTGTGAAGACGAGCGGATTGAGCAAGCTCATCGTGAAGGCTTCGCCACTCAGCTTCTCAGAAATCGTGATAAAGGCTGCGAAGAGCGCGAGTGATGTGAGAATCGCCGCACCGATAGCAAACCCTTTACCGATTGCCGCTGTCGTGTTGCCCGCCGAGTCGAGCACGTCAGTGCGACGACGAACTTCTGACTCCAGACCTACCATCTCGGCGATGCCGCCGGCATTGTCAGCCACTGGACCGTAGGCGTCGATCATCAAGGCGATGACGAGTGTACCCAGCATGCCGAGTGACGCAATGGCCACGCCGTACATACCAGCAAGCTCCCAAGAGATGAAGATGCTGATCGCGATGCAGACATACGGTAACACTGTACTCTTGTAGCCGAGTGCGAGACCGTAAATGATGTTTGTCGCTACGCCTGTTTCGCAAGACTTTGCCACTTCTTGAACCGGCGCGTACTTCTCAGAGGTGTAGTAACCGGTCAATAGACCAACCGCGAGGCCGGACACAAGGCCGGACAGGAAGCAGAAATAGACGCCAGTGCTGCTGTACGTGTTCTCACCAATCACGAAATCGGCAGGAATCATCGCGATAGTGACGAAATACATCACCACCGCCATCAAGGCGCTTGAAATGATGAGTAGCTTCATGAGCGCAGGTGCTACGTCGTCTTCTTCTTTAACGGAGACGAGGAGCTTTGTCAGCAAGCTGATGGGGATGCCGACCGCCGAGATAAGGATCGGATAGAGCAGCGCGTCGGTGTTTGTCGCAAATGCCGCCGCACTAATCACCATCGCAGCACATGTGCTCTCTGCACAAGAACCGAAAAGGTCAGCGCCCATTCCTGCTACGTCGCCCACGTTGTCGCCCACGTTATCGGCGATAACCGCAGGGTTGCGGGGATCATCTTCAGGAATGCCTTGCTCAACTTTACCCACCAAGTCAGCGCCAACATCAGCCGCCTTGGTGAAAATGCCGCCGCCAACGCGGGCAAAAAGCGCGATAGTCGAGCCGCCGAGTCCGAAGCCTGCAATCACTTCCATGAGGATGTGGTTGTTCTCAGGGCCAAGTTCGGACATGAGTGAAGACATAACGACGTAGACAACAACCAGACCCAGTGTCGCAAGACCCACGAGCGCGAAGCCCATGACTGCACCTGAGTTAATCGCCACATCGTAAGCCTTTGAAATGCTTTGCTTAGCAGACACCGTAGTACGCGCATTGCCCGCAGTCGCCACTTTCATGCCGATGTAACCTGAAGCAACGGAAATGAGTCCGCCGAAGAGGAAGGCTAGAGCCGTGTAGAGCCCTTCGTTATACTGAGGAGTGTGCTGATCGTCGATAGCGAGGAAAATCAGAATACCAAAGCCAATCATAAAGATTGTCATAAACTTGTATTCTTGCTTTAGGAACGCCATTGCGCCTTCGGCAATCGCTGTGTGTATAAACCTGAGACGCTCAGATTGATCCGCGTCGAGGCCCATATCTACCGGAATGTCGTTCACTTTCTTCATATAGAACAAAGCAATCGCCAAGCCCAGTAGCGACAGTGCCACCGTCATTAGAATTGTTGTACTCGCCATCGAAAAGTATCCCCCTACAAGGACTGTTTATTTAAAGGCGCGGACTGTAGCACAGGAACCCCCCTAATCAAAGTCAGAGAGGTCCTGATATCTCCCCTGCAGCGCGCGCAAGACTTGGGCCGGAACGCGCAAATAGGAAGATCCTTCGTCAATAAAGTCAACAAGTTGAGCATTCTGCGCGGCGCTTTTGAGGTCAATCAAGAGGCCATTTTGAGCGAGCAGGTGACAGAGCCATCGAAACTCGTGACAATGTAGCGATCGAAGTTAAAACAAAGTGACCTCCAATGTCCGGCACACAGAGCAAATTAGCTGACACCGAGCAATCGATTCCATCGCTTGCTCGGATCTGTTGGCGATTAACAATCGCCCTGCTCGCCGCCGCGCTACTCGTTTTACTCCTCGCAGTTCAACTAGAGCCTGCCGTCGGGAGTCGCCCGCCGAAGCTAGACTCCAACACGCCGCATGCGCTTGGCAATCTTCTCAGCAACGCGCTTGGGGGCGTCGACGAGGCCTCTGCCGCTAACGGCGCGGAGCCAATCCCTGACGCCTCTGGACAACGAATTGCTCTCACTGCCCAAGAGCTTGAGGCCGCGCTCAACGCAAGCTTCACCTTGCTGCTTCCCGATCGGCAGGCCGTTGGACGTGTGAGGCTGGCAACCGACAGTCTATCTGTTGTGCTCAGCACACCACTGTTTACCTCGACAAAGGCAGGTTTCGGGATAGATCCCTACCTTAATATCGCTTTCACCATTCGTAGCGCAGGCGTCGACGCCTACCCGACTATCGATCAGCTCCGGATCGGCAACCTGCCCGTACCCTACTCTGTTGCCGAATGGATAACAGAACGAATAATCGCGGGAATGCCAGATGGGAAAAGGGATACGCTATTCGCAATTAATGATGAGTTGTCTCGCGCGTTCGGCAGCCTGGAGCTGAGTCCGCAGCAAGCGGTCCTACAGTTCAGCGTAGACCGCGAGGTGCTCGATCACCTTAGCTGGGATCTTCAGCGTGTGGCGGTTTCGCCGACGGTATTTGCAATTAGCGAATTTTACGGCGCGTCACTGCGAGGCTATCTTTCGGGGCTACCCATCGAGAGACGCGCGGTGGCACTCAGTGAAATCCTCCCTCCCTTGGCTGCCGCAGCAGCCGAGAGAAGCAAAACCGGATCGAGCCCACAAATAGAGAATACCGCGCTGCTCTTTGCCCTCTCGGCGCATCTAGTTCACTCGAGCCGTTCGGGCGTTACCTCCTATTCGCCAGAGATCAGACTCAGGCGCCGCCAGGATCTCGCGCAGCACGTCATTAACTCGGCCTCCATTGCTGCCACAGCCGGCGTGCCGCTCGCCGAAATCATCTCTACAGGTAAAGAGGCCTTTGATGCACGCTACCGCTCCGGCTTTAGCTTTTCAGACCTCACCGCTAACCGAGTAGGCATCAAGCTCGCACAACTGGCAGTCGAGAGCGAAGCTTCTGCCCTCGAATTTCAGTCCCGCGTACAAAAAATCAACACCGATGCAGACCTAATACCTCTCGTCAGCGGCAGCAGGGACGGTCTTTCGCAGCGTGAATTTGAGGCCAGCTATGACGATCGCACCAGCGTCGAGTACAGACGCAGAGTCGACTCAATTGACCAAGAGGTCGCCGCTCTCCCCCTTTTTTCGGCGACAACGAAATAGACCTCCTCTTTTATCAGCATCACCGCTGGTGTATAAATCGAATCTGCTTTACTGCCATTACCGCCAAACGAAGGCCAGCCTCGATGAGCAAAAAGGGATTCACCACCACCAACCTCCACTCGGATCGGCTTGATAAGCCCGAGCATGGCGTACTGCATAAGGCTATTCATACCTCGGTGGCCTACGGCTATGACGATGCTCGGGACCTCGCTGCGGTATTTCAGGGCAAGCGCAGTGGCTATAATTACGGACGGCAGCTAAATCCCACCGTTACTGCTCTGCAGAATAAAATCACGGCAATGGAGCAGGGCATTGCGACAGCCGCCTTCGCCACGGGAATGGCGGCGATAGCCTCGTCGATGCTCGCCCTCCTGCGCGCAGGCGATCACCTCGTCTCAAGCGCCTTTTTATTCGGCAACACCAATAGCTTTTTCGGGACATTGCAAACGCTCGGAATCGAAGTGAGCTTCGTCGATGCGACAAACGTCAAAAACGTTGAAGCAGCATTGCAAACGAACACACGCCTGGTCTTTGTTGAGACCATAGCCAATCCGGTGACTCAGATCGCAGACCTCACAGCGATAGGCGATCTGTGTAGGCAGCATGATCTGGTTTACTGCGTAGACAATACTATGACCTCGCCGCATCTCTTCCTACCCAAAGCCGTCGGCGCGTCGCTAGTCGTCAACTCACTTACCAAATACATTGGCGGGCATGGCAATGCGCTGGGTGGCACGATCACCGACACAGGATTATTCGATTGGAGCCGATTTCCCAATATCTACGACAGTTATAAAAGCCAAGAGCCTTCCGTGTGGGGTATTACTCAGATCAAAAAGAAAGGGCTGCGCGATATGGGCGGAACACTTGGGCCCGAAGCGGCACACCACCTCGCAGTGGGCTCCGAGACGCTCCCGCTGCGGATGGATCGCGCCTGTGCGAACGCACTCGCCGTCGCCCGTTTCTGCGATGCACACCCCGCAGTGAATAGAGTGAATTATCCAGGTCTCGAAACTCACCCCCAGCACGCCCGTGCGCGCGAGTTGTTTTGTGATTTTGGCTCACTAATGAGCATAGACCTCGCCCCGGGTGTCGATTGCTTTGAGGTCTTGAATGCGATGGAAACCGTCGTGTCGTCGAGTAATTTAGGCGACACACGCACGCTCGCGATTCCCGTTGCACATACCATTTTCTATGAGATGGGCGCAGAGCGCCGAGAGAGCATGGGAATATCGGATTCGATGCTCCGTTTCTCGATAGGGATTGAAGATGAGGCGGATTTGCTCGCAGACTTCGCACAGGCTTTAGACACTGCTCTGGCAGGAGCCGCGCCCCTATGATGGTAAAACTCTTCAGCACCCATGAGCTCAAAGACGACAGCGCGAAGGGCATCGAAATAGACGGCAAGCGTCTTTTTGCGGTGCGTAAACAAGGCCAAATACATGTGTATTGGAATCGCTGCCCTCATCTGGGCACGCCGCTCGAATGGGAAGAGGACAAGTTTCTCGACGGTGACAACGCGCTTATCCAGTGCGCAACCCATGGCGCACTTTTCCAGATAGAGACCGGTAAATGCCTGGTCGGACCTTGCCGCGGAAAGCATTTGCAGAGTGTGCCATTCGAACTCGCAGACGGCGTTGTCTCGGTTGCTGAGGCCGTCCTCAAACGCCCGTCCGCCATTTAGCCCCTCGCGGCGAAATCCGTCCTAGAGCTCTACCGGTAGCGAGGCTGCGAGACTAAGCGCGTTCTCGGCGGGCTCGATGGCGACCCCGTAGGCGAAGACCTCAACTCCCTCTCTCACAGCCGCGTCGAGCAAGCGAGCGTATTCCGCGTCTATCTCCCGGGCGACACTCACCCGCTCGATGCCTGTATGTTGGACACAAAAAAGCAGCACCGCCCGCTTTCCTCGCTTCGCCTCTGTGGTTAATTCCTGCAGATGCTTTTGCCCTCTGGTTGTAACAGCATCTGGAAAAACCCCCAAGCCGTTCTGCGTCCTGAGCGTCAGACTCTTGACCTCGACAAGACAATCTCGCCGGCTTGCAGCCCTATCTGCGCCTGATAGCAAAAAGTCTATGCGGCTATTCTGCTCTCCGTAGGCGACTTCTCTTCGGTGGGACGAGTAGCCGGCAAGCTCCTCTATTGCATTTCTCTCGAGCGCTTCGCCCACAAGCGTATTGGCAAGCGCAGAGTTGATTCCAATCAGACAGCCATTAGAATCTTCCACGAGCTGCCATGTGCATGCGTATTTGCGTTTTGGATTACGCGAATCGGTGTACCAAACTCGCCAACCTTCTTCCTGACAATGAGTCATCGCGCCTGTATTCGGGCAGTGCAAGGTGAATTCACTGCCATCGGGCCGCCTGACGTCGGCGAGAAATCGCTTGTAGCGCCTAAGTAAAATCGCCTCCTGCAAAGGATGCTCAAAAATCACTCTCGCCTCCTGCAAGCAGCCGTTTCATCCCTAGGCAAGTGCGGCTCGCAGTCGAGCGATAGCGATCTGAAGCTGAGCCATGCTCGTGGTAAACGAGAGCCGCAGCATTGTCCGCGCAGAGGCATCGCCAAAATCTGTGCCGGGGGTCATCGCGACACCGTGCTCTTCTAGCATTCTTTTGCAGAACGCTTCGCTGTCGTCTGAAAACTTAGAACAGTCGGCATAAACATAAAACGCGCCGGCTATTTCCTGCGGCAACACAAATCCGAGCGCGGTCAACTCCTCGACCATGTAATCGCGGCGGCGTCTAAACTCCTCCCTGCGAGAGTCGAGAATGACCTGGGTTTCTGGTTCGAACGCAGCGAGCGCGGCATGTTGCGCAATTGACGAGGCCGAAATATACATATTTTGCGCAAGCGTTCGGGCGGTGTCTATGAACGCCTCTGGAACGACTATCCAGCCGAGTCGCCAACCGGTCATACCGAAATATTTCGAAAAGCTGTTGACCACAAACGCCGAATCATCAACTTCGAGCACGCTAGGCAGATCATCGACGAAGTGCAGCCCGTGGTAGATCTCATCGACAAGCAGATGGAGCCCCTCGCGCCGAGTCCATGCCGACAGAGCGCCCAGTTGGCTACGATCCAGTATTGTTCCTGTGGGATTATTAGGCGAGGCTAGCCACACGCCTCGCGTGGCATCAGTGCGCTGAGCCATCAAGTCCTCTACGCTCGGCTGATAGGACGCAGCGCGCACGACGGGGACGAGTTGAGGGGACGCATCGCGAAGCTTGATGAAATTGCGCACACAAGGATAGGCAGGATCGGTGATAAGAATACCGTCGCCCTGCCCAACCAAGAGATGCGCCAAGAGCAGCAAGCCGCCACTCGCTCCCGGCGTAATCAGTATTCTCTCGGGTGAAATCTCGAGTCCATGCTGTAGACGGTAGCGCTCGCTAATTTTGCCTCTCAACGCCGCGAGTCCCGTGGCCGCCGTATACTGAGTCAGACCTGCATCCAGTGCGGCCTTGCCCGCCTCGACAATGGGTTGAGCCGTAGAGAAGTCAGGCTCGCCGACTTCCAAATGGACTATCGGATTCCCTGCACACTCCAACTCATGCGCGCGCTGCATAACGCTCATCACTCTGAACGGCGTGACGCTTGCCAGCGCGGCGCGGGGTTGGCCGGAACGAGTTTCAGCGGCGTTTTCTTGCGTTGATAATTCCTGAGTCATTCGATTCCCATCATCTCGTATTGCGAGGAGCGAGCAAATATTGTACTTGTTGTATGGTCAGTTAACAGTGGAAATAAAGGCGGTGCCTTTTAGCCGGTCGGGTGTCTGATCTGTTTCGCTCTAATGCGCCATCTAATGCGCTTGCGAACACGGGCTCTAATGCTCGATTAGCGCAGGACGGCTCCTTTATCGACTTAACAACCAGCTTAAACCATTGCTCGGACTAACGCTTAGAACACCACCTTGAGAGGATGGGCAATAATTGATGCACAGGGAAGCAAAATCTGCTAGTTTACCGACCCCTTAAAAGACCTTTGGAAGCCCTTGGCTTAACGCCCACAGTGAAAGACCTCGGTCAGGGGAGGTATGTAATACGCGTGACACGTCTGGAATCTATCTTTGAGCAACCCAATGACTGAGAAACTTTTGGGCAGACTTTTAGGCAGGGGCTTCGAAAGAAGCCGTTAGAAAGAGGCTTTCGCAGCACTAAAGACAGCACTGTTAGTCACTCTAGTTTTACCTTTTAACTACCTAGGCCAAAGGGCCTGTAGAGGCATAAAGAAGCACATGTCCAAGACCGCTACTCCATATACGCAACCCGTTCTAAAAAATTTCGTCCCGTACAAGCCCAAGCGCGGCGAAGAATACATGAACGAGAAACAGCGCGAGCACTTCAAGCAGATTTTGCTTGATTGGCGCAATCAGCTTATGCAGGAAGTTGACCGTACGGTGCATCACATGCAGGACGACGCCGCGAACTACCCAGATCCTGCCGATCGTGCGACGCAGGAAGAGGAATTTAGCCTCGAGCTGCGGACCCGCGACCGCGAGCGCAAGCTGATCAAAAAAATCGACAGCACTATCGAGCTAATCGCACAGGACGATTACGGATTCTGCGATTCATGCGGGATTGAGATTGGTATTCGTCGCCTCGAGGCGCGCCCTACCGCCAACAAGTGCATCGATTGCAAGACATTAGATGAAATCAAAGAGAAGCAGCTAGGCAGCCTCTAGGCTGACTAGCCGCCCGGCTGCCATGACCGGCTCTTCTTACGTCGGCAGGTTTGCCCCCTCACCCTCAGGCCCACTCCATCTCGGCTCGTTGCTTGCAGCAGTGGCCAGTTTTCTTGATGCGCGCGCACATGCAGGCCTTTGGCTTGTGCGCATGGAAGACTTAGACCCTCCTCGCGAACAGACGGGCGCCGCGGACGAAATCCTCACCCAGCTGCAGCACTTTGGCCTTGCCTGGGACAAGGATGTGCTCTACCAAAGTCAACGACTCGATGCCTACGCGGCCGCCTTAATGCAGCTGGCCAATGAAGGCCTGTGCTTTCGCTGCGAATGTACGCGCTCGGCGCTGAGCGAGCATGGCAATGTTTACAGCGGCCAGTGCCGTCCTCATGGACTGAGCGCGCGGGACCTCCAGTACGCCGACAAACACCCCAGCGGCAGCGACGCAGCTGTTAGGGTCAGAGTCGCCGCTGAGACTTACGCGCTGCAGGACAGAATTCAGGGCCTCTATTCACAGAATCTGGCAAGCGAAGCAGGTGACTTTGTTGTGCGCCGAAAAGACAGGCTATTCGCTTACCAGCTCGCGGTTGTAGTTGATGATGCCTATCAGGGTATTACCGATATCGTCCGTGGTATCGATCTACTCGACTCCACTCCTCGGCAACTCTATTTACAACACTGCCTCGGCTATGGGACGCCTCGCTATGCCCATGTCCCGATAATCGTCGATGTCGCTGGCGACAAACTCAGCAAACAAAGCTTTGCACCCCCTTTGCAGCCCGAAAGAGCACAAGAGCAGCTCCATCAATGTCTTGATCTGCTTGGCTTGTCTCCACCTCGCACATTGATCGACAGTAGCGTCGAATCAATCCTCGCATGGGGCATCGACCACTGGGATATACAGGCCGTGCCGAAATTGGCTACACTCAAATCTCCTCAATCTAGTTAACGAGAAAACCCCGTGTACATCCCACGCTCGATCCTCATGCTGCTGGTCATTATCTACCTGCTGTTCTTATTGACAGTCGACTGGATTAACGCCGCAGGCGGGCTCTGGTGGCGGCCCTTTGTAGTCGCGTTCATCGTAGTCTTAGTTGCGAGCTGGGCACATCGAGAGCAAGAGACTGACGAACCAGAATGAACTTCGAACTCCCTACTCTCGTCGCACTCGGTAGCGTCTATCTCTCTTTACTCTTTGGGATCGCCTATATCACCGAGCGCGGCTGGATCCCCCAACGAGTTGTTCGCCATCCTATTGTCTACGTGCTTTCGCTCGGCGTTTTCGCCAGTATATGGGCCTACTACGGCGTCGTCGGCAGTGCGCAGCGCGAAGGCTACGGGTATCTCGCAAACTCGATTGGCATCTCGTTAGCTTTTATGCTCTCGCCGTTATTATTAAGGCCCCTACTCGAACTCACTCGAACCTACCAGCTTAGTTCACTCGCAGACCTTCTGGCGTTTCGGTATCGCTCTCCATGGGTAGGAACAGTGACGACGCTAGTTATTTTAGTCGGCGTCACTCCGCTTATCGCGTTGCAAATTCGCGCTGTCGCAGACACCGCTGACATTTTATCTCCGGCCGCGTCGCACGGTTCTATCGCCGTTGGCTTCTGCGTTCTCATCACCCTTTTCGCGATTCTTTTTGGTACATCGAGACGACCCGGGCGCACCCAGCACGACGGCCTTATGATGGCCATTGCGTTCGAGTCCTTGATAAAGCTTTTTGCTTTTTTAGTCGTCGGTGGATTCGCGATCTTCGGCGGCTTTGGCGGCTTCGATGAAATGCAGGAATGGTTGCTGACACAGCCTGATTTACTCGGAAGCCTCGAGGACACTAATTACTTCAGCTCGTTTCATGTCATGGCGCTGCTGTTTTTCTCCGCAGCTGTTGCGATGCCTCATATGTTCTATGTCACCTTTAACGGTAACGCCGGGCGCGGCGCACTCTCGTTTGCGAGCTGGGGACTCCCTCTCTACTTCCTCTTAATGAGCCTACCCGTGCTTCCGATTCTTTGGGCGGGCATTCGCGGCGGCAGCACCGTGCCGGTAGAGTATTTCCCTGTGGCTATCGGCGTGGCCTTCGATCGACCAGGAATCAGTCTACTTGCCTATCTCGGCGGTCTCTCTGCCGCGAGCGGGCTCATTATTGTGATTACTCTGGCGCTGTCGAATATGTGTCTAAATCACCTCATCTTGCCAATACAGCAGCCGGCGGCCAGCAAGGATATCTATCGCTGGCTCATGCAGCGACGGCGAGTACTGATCACCGCGCTAATTTGGGCAGGCTTCGCCTTTCACTACCTGCCCAGCGACAAGATCAGCATACAGCTCATGGGCACCGTTGCCTTCGCGGCGGGCCTACAGTTTCTTCCCGGTATCGTAGCCATACTTTACTGGCCGCTGGCGAACAAGCGCGGGTTCTTCGTCGGTCTCGCATCGGGCGTGGGCATTTGGTTTCCGCTATTTATGCTGCCATTGCTGTCCGAGACCTACAGCTTTAGCGATATAGTGATTAACTGGCGCGAAACGGCGGCGCTGTCGCTTATCATCAACTGTCTTGCCTTTATTTTTGGCTCGCTCTATTTCGGCAGCAGCGACGAAGAACGCAGCTCGGCAGACCTTTGCACCCTCGATACCATAAAGCGCCGCAAGCGCAGTGGTTTGGTGGCGAAATCGGCTGGGGATTTTATAAAGAGTCTCAGCAAGCCACTTGGTGAGCGCACGGCAACCCGCGAGGTTGGGCAGGCATTGAAAGACCTCGGCCTGAAAAAAGATGACCGCAGGCCCTACGCGATGCGCCTACTGCGAGGACGTCTCGAGGCGAACCTTTCAGGACTCCTCGGCCCCTCCATCGCGCGCGAAATCATCGACAGCTACCTGCCCTATAGCATTGTCTCGCAACACGGCAGCTCGGACGTTACGGTTATCGAGAATCGGATCGAGGCTTACCGCAGCAATCTCTCGGGCATGGCTGCCGATCTCGATAATCTGCGCCGCTATCACCGTCAAATCCTGTTGGATCTTCCGCTCGGTGTTTGCTCACTCAGTTCAGACCGCGAAATCATCATGTGGAATCGCGCGCTCGAGGAATTCACCGAAATCAGCAGCGCCGATGTGGTCGGCTCCCAGCTCAGCGATCTGCCCGAGCCATGGTTAACCCTGCTAGAGGACTTCATTGGCGAGGACATCGATCACTCCTATAAGCAAAGTTTCGAGCTGTCCGCGGCTAAACGCACGGTCAATCTGCACAAAGCGTTTATCGAAGAAAGCGGCGAGACCGGCAGCAATGAAGGCCTCATCATCCTGATGGAAGACATGACGGAAACGGAGATTCTCGAGGCAGGCCTAACCCACAGTGAGAGGCTAGCATCGATCGGGCGCCTCGCCGCAGGCGTCGCGCATGAAATTGGCAACCCCATCACCGGTATCGCCTGCCTCGCGCAGATTATTCGAGACGAATACAAAGACAGCGAGCTCACGGGACTCGCCCAGCAAATCATCGAGCAAACAGACCGCACGTCAAAGATCCTGCAATCACTCGTCAATTTTGCGCATGCAGGTACTAACAAGTTGATGCATGAAAACGAGCGCGTTTTGATCAGCGAATGTATCGCTCAGGCGCAAACCCTCGTCTCTCTCGATAAGAAAAACAAGGAGTTACAGCTGGAGATCGACTGCGATGCCGAGGCCGCAATTCTCGGCGATTCGCAGCGCCTTCTGCAGGTGCTCATAAACCTCATCAACAACGCCCGCGATGCGTCACAGGCCGGTGGCACGATCGTGCTCGCGGCTAAAAACATGGGCAGCCACGTTCACATCAGTGTGACGGATTTCGGCGTCGGCATACCTAACGCAATCAAGAGCCGTGTTTTCGACCCCTTCTTTACGACGAAAGAAGCAGGGGAAGGGACGGGATTAGGCCTCTCGCTCGTGTTTAGCATTGTTGAGGATTTGAACGGAAATATTGATATAATCAGCCCCTTCGACAGGACGCGAGGGACGGGCACGCAGGTATTACTCAAATTTCCCTGCTATGATCCACAGCTCGCAGAAACCTAAGCAACCCTATCACGACCCTAATCAGATTAGAGCAGACGCATGACAGCAGGAAACCACATTCTAGTCGTCGAAGATGAGGCAGTTATCCGCAGCTCACTCCGCCGTTTGCTCGAACGCCATGAGTACAAGGTCAGCGAGGCCGGCAGCGTTCAAGAGGCACTTGATAATTTTGACATCAACAGTTTCGACGTTGTTCTCAGCGATTTAAGACTGCCAGGCGCACCCGGCACAGATCTCATCAAAGCAACCAATCGCCCCGTGCTCATTATGACGAGCTATTCGAGTATTCGCTCGGCAATAGACTCGATGAAGCTGGGCGCCGTCGACTATATCGCGAAACCTTTCGAACACTCTGAACTCCTAGAGTCAGTCTCCAAAGTGCTGCGTGATCACGCCGACGGAATAGAACTCGCAACCCCTGACGAATTCGAGCCCCCAGTGCATGGCATGATCGGCAGCTGCCCTCAGATGATGGAGCTGTTCCGCCGCATTCGAAAAGTCGCGCTCACCAACTCGACGGTGCTGATCAATGGCGAATCGGGAACCGGAAAAGAGCTGGTCGCTAGAGCAATCCACAAGCTGAGTAGCCGCTGCGAAAACGAGATGATTTCCGTTAATTGCGCCGCGATACCCGAGAATCTCATTGAGTCTGAGCTATTCGGCCACGAAAAAGGCGCCTTTACCGGCGCAACCGCGACAAGAACCGGTCTCGTCGAAGCTGCCCATGGAAGTACACTCTTTTTAGATGAAATCGGCGAACTGCCGCTCGAGGCACAGGCGCGACTATTGCGCGTTCTTCAAGAAAGCGAAATTCGAAAAGTCGGTTCTGTGCAATCTAAAAAAGTGGATGTGCGGCTTGTCGTCGCGACTCACCGCGACCTTAAACAGCTTGTCGTTGATGGCCTATTCAGAGAAGACCTCTACTACCGCATTAACGTAATGACCCTGCTAATCCCGCCGCTACGCGACAGGGGCAACGATATACTCGAACTCGCAGATGCCATCCTTGTTCGAACCTGCAAGCGGCTAAAGACACCGGTACTAAGCTTCGCCGAAAGTGCGAGCCTCGCTATTGCAAAATACCCTTGGCCGGGCAATGTGAGAGAACTTGAGAACGCCATCGAACGCGCTGTAGTGCTCGCTGAGGACAAGGTAATTGGCGAAGAACTCCTCGCCATCGAAACCCAAAAGCCAAAGGCGGTCGAGATTAGCGCCGAGACGCCCACCACAAGCACCGCGGCTATTGAAGAGCTCTCGCTCGAAGACTACTTCCAGCGCTTCGTTGTCGAACACGAAGACAGCATGAATGAAACTCAGCTTGCGAAAAAATTAGGCATTAGCCGAAAGTGTCTCTGGGAGAGACGCCAACGTTTCGGAATCCCACGTAAAAAGAAGCAGGAAGCTTAACCTGCTCTTGTTATTGTTACCGCTACCTATCTACCCACTTGATCGCGCAAAATCGTAACAGCGTTACAGAAAAAACCCAGCGCCGGTGCCAAGCCTTCTATATAACTAATTGATTTAAATCAATTTGAATTTTATGGCACGGTTACTGCAACCTTATAGATCACAATAACAATAAATACTAATAATAAGCGCTAAAAATAATAAGAATGGCACGTTAAAGCTTCTATTTGAGCGAAACTAGGTTGGTGCACAACAAAAACACTGTTAGATGACAATAAAAAAATCAGCCCAATAACAATATAAAGTAGGGCTACTAACACTCTCTGGGCGCTTCGATAGCTCGACCTTCTGGTCATGAGTCATCACTTTGATGGTATCGAAGGGGTACACAGACGAATTAGGGGATGCATTGCATCCCTTTTTCATTTCTACGACCGGCTCTTATTCACGCCCGACTCTTATTCTAGCCCGGCTTTGATCTACGACTGGTTATTATCTGCGGTCAGCTCCTCGTTACTGCCAACTCTTATTTGCTGCTAGCTTCTATCACCGTCTTCAACGCCGAGCTTGGTGCTCGTTACCCACCCCAACCCGCTCTCTTTTAATCTCGGTGTATCCGTGTATTATGCCGACTTTAGCCGCTGGATCACTTAGTTGAGCGGATCACTCTTACCTCGCCTCGCCGTACCTCGTCTCGAAAACTACAGCGCAAGGCCTGAAATCGAGCTACGCCGATAGCAATGCAAAAAGCAGACACGCCCCAAGGCCTCGACAACGCTACGTTAATCCCCCGCGATCAACATACCGTGTCGCGGCGCCATATCTCCGACAACGCATTGAGCGTTCTGCGCAAACTCGAAGCTGCAGGCTTCCAAGGCTATCTCGTCGGCGGCGGCGTGCGCGACCTGCTGCTCGAAAAACGACCGAAAGATTTCGATATCGCCACCGATGCGACGCCCGAGGAGCTGCGTAGTCTCTTTCGTAATTCACGCATTATTGGGCGTCGATTTAAGATAGTACACCTGCGCTATGGTCGCGAAATCATCGAGGCAACCACTTTCCGCGCGCCGCACGACATCGCGGTAGAACTCGGCGAAAACAGTTCTCGCAAGGGCATTCGTAACCTAGATTCGGCGCACTCCTCTGCTGGAATGATTCTCCGCGACAACGTCTATGGCAATGTAGACGAGGATGCCCTGCGCCGAGATTTTACCGTCAATGCACTCTATTACCGGACGACCGATTTCGCGATCCTCGATTTCAGCACCGGTATGCAGGACCTCAAAGACCGCAAAATCCGTATGATTGGCAACCCCACAGAGCGCTATAAGGAAGACCCCGTTAGAATGCTGAGGGCGCTGCGTTTTAGCGCGAAGCTCGACTTCGACATCGAAGAAGAGACCCTCAAGCCGATTAACGAGCTCGCCTATCTGCTCGAATCAATTTCGCCGGCGCGTCTTTTCGACGAAACGATTAAATTACTCGCCAGCGGCCAAGCAGAGGCGACCTTCGCTTTGCTGAGAAAATACCAGCCTGGCAATTACCTTTTCGCTCCGACACTCCGTGCCTTGCTGACTAAATTTAAAGCCCGTGATAACGCGGCGGCGTTGCTGCAGCTCGCGCTGAAGAATACCGACACTCGGCTTGCCGAAGGGAAATCGGTAACCCCAGCTTTCCTCTATGCCGCTCTGCTCTGGCCAGTCGTCCAACTCAAGCTTGAGCTGAACTCCTCACCGAAATTCAATCCGGCGCAGCAATTTAACTTAGCGACGAATAACGCCATCGCCGAACAACTAACCTATACGTCGATCCCGAAGCGTTTCACACAGGTGACTAAAGAGATTTGGGAGCTGCAGGCAAGGCTCGAAACGCGTAACCGCAGAGCCGCCGAGGGCGTCTTTGATCACCCGCGATTTCGTGCCGCTTATGACTTCCTCCTACTGAGGGAGGACGGTGGCGAAAACCTCGGCGGCGTGGGCGCATGGTGGACTGAATTCCAAGAGGCCGATGCTGAGGAACGAGAGCGCATGCTAGAACACCTCCCACGTGAACAAAAACCTCTGCGCAAGAGTCGTCGCCGCAAGCCCCCTCGCAAAGAAAGTTAACAAACAGCAAAGATGGCTATTCGCTGAGCGCCAAGGGTCGTAAAATGTACCTTCGAACGCAGACCGACAGCGAACCGTTCATAAACATTCACTCGACAACGCGGATCCTACGACACCATGAGCAGCCAGAGCCAAGTTAGAAACGTAACGTTGACCACGCTCCATAAGATTAAGGAACGCGGTGAAAAGTTTGCCTGCCTCACCGCATACGATGCCTGTTTCGCGGGCATCGCAAGCGAAGCCGGCGTCGAGGTCCTACTCGTGGGCGACTCGCTCGGCATGGTCTTGCAAGGCCATGACAGCACGCTGCCCGTCACCATGGACGACATGGTTTATCACATGCAGTGCGTAAAACGCGGTAACCGAGGCGCGCTTTTGGTTGCCGACTTACCTTTCATGAGTTACGCCTCTGAGACTCAGACACTTGAAAATGCCGCAGCGCTAATGCGCGCGGGTGCTCACATGGTGAAATTAGAAGGCGGGGCATGGATCGAAAATACCACGCGTCTTCTCGCAGAGCGCGGTATTCCGGTGTGCGCCCACATGGGGCTTACGCCGCAGTCGGTCAACCGCATCGGCGGCTTCTTCGTGCAGGGGCGCGATACCGCTCAAGCGCAGGCGATACTCCAAGAGGCGAAGGTCCTGCAGGACGCAGGCGCAAGCGTTTTGCTCCTCGAATGTGTGCCGCGGGAACTGGCTAAACTGGTTACAGACAGCCTCGATATTCCGGTGATTGGGATCGGCGCAGGTCCCGACACCACGGGGCAAATAATGGTGTTACACGACGTATTGGGGGTCTCCCCGATCACACCTAAGTTTGTTAAAAATTTCCTGACCGAGTCTGCCGACGGTATCCCCGGCGCACTGCGAAAGTATGTGGCCGATGTAAAATCCCAAGCATTCCCCGCAGAAGAACACTGCTTTAACTAGTCGGCGCTCACTCGAAAATGCAAATACTTAAAACTATCGAGTCGCTGCAGTCGGCTCTAGGTGACGCGGCAAACGGCACACTCGGCTTTGTTCCTACCATGGGCAACCTTCATGCAGGTCATTTGTCGCTCGTGGCTCGCGCACGCGCCGAACATGACCTCGTCGTCGTGAGCATTTTCGTTAATCCGCTGCAGTTCGGCGCCAACGAAGATCTCGACGCCTACCCGCGCACACTCGATGCCGACAGCGCAGCACTTATTGACGCAGGCTGTGACGTGTTGTTCTTGCCGAGCGCAGAGGAACTCTACGGCGAAGACATGCTTCAGAGCACGCGGGTGCAGGTGCCGGAGCTTGGCGCCGATTACTGCGGCGCCAGTCGCCCCGGACACTTCGACGGCGTTACAACGGTGGTCGCCAAGTTGTTTAATATAGTACAGCCAGATGCCGCCTATTTTGGACTCAAAGACTATCAGCAGTTCTCGATCATTCGCAAAATGGTCTCCGACCTCGCGATGCCAGTGATACTGCACGGAGTAGATACAGTGCGCGAAGCAAGCGGACTCGCACTGTCTTCTCGCAACGGCTATCTTACACCCGAGCAAAAAGCACTCGCTCCTTTGCTTTACCAAACAATCAAATCGATTGGAGAGGCCATCGCCGCTGGCGAGCAAGATTTCAAGCGCCTAACTCAGGCGGGCAAACAGCAACTTCAGGAAGCCGGTTTTCAACCTGACTATCTCGCTATCGCTAATGCGGCGTCTCTGCGCACGGCGACGAAAGAAGACTCTCACCTCGTTATACTCGTCGCCGCATACCTCGGCAGCACCCGTTTGATCGATAATCTTCGGATCTTCATCTAGTTTCACTGGTAAGTTTTCTGCTCACTTCAGTGCCTGAATTAACTGGGAAAGTTACCGTGCTACAGGCGCTCGAGCAGCCGCCCGGCCGCGTTGAGATGGGGGTGCCTTTACGGCATACTCAAAGACAGAATCAACTTCGGCTATCACGCCACTTCAGCGTCTTTGGAAAGCCCATTTATGTCTAGCAGCAAGCTCTACCCCGTGACAGAACAAGCCGCCGCTCGTGGCCATCTTAGTCGGCCGCAGTATGAGGCGATGTACGCCCAGTCCATCGAGAACCCGGAGGAATTTTGGGCAGAGCAGGCTGGAAGCCTACTGCATTGGCACGAGCCATGGCGCCACGTGAGCAGCGGCAATTTTGCCACAGCAGACTCGAAATGGTTCGAGGGCGCGCGGCTGAACGTCGCCTACAATTGTATCGACAGGCACCTCGAGCATCGCTCGGCGCAAACAGCGATTATTTGGGAAGGCGACGACCCCAGTGACGATGCGGAGATAACCTACAAAGAGCTGCATGAGGCGGTCGGCAGACTCGCTAACGCGCTGAAAGCACGCGGTGTAAAAAAAGGCGATAGAGTCTGCATTTACATGCCAATGATTCCAGAAGCGAGCTACGCGATGCTCGCCTGCGCCCGCATCGGCGCAGTGCACTCTGTCGTCTTCGGCGGCTTCTCCCCGGAGTCGCTAAAAGACCGCATTCTAGACTCGGACTGTCAGATAGTGATCACCGCCGACGAGGGTGTTCGCGGGGGACGGGCGATACCGCTAAAGGCGAACGTCGACGCAGCGGTCGCCGACTGTGCTGGTGTTCACACTGTCTTTGTCGTGCGCCGCACTCACGCGAAAATCACCTGGGATGACGCCCGTGATGTCTGCTACCACCAAAGCACGAGCGCACAATCTGCCGACTGCCCCATCGAGCTGATGGCGGCGGAGGACCCCTTATTTATCCTCTACACGTCGGGATCGACTGGGAAGCCCAAAGGGGTGCTGCACACTACCGCTGGCTACCTACTCGGGGCGAGCATGACCCACAAATACGTATTCGACTACCACGAGGGCGATATTTATTGGTGTACTGCTGACGTGGGCTGGGTTACGGGCCATAGCTATATTGTCTACGGCCCCCTGGCTAACGGCGCGACCACTCTGATGTTCGAAGGGGTTCCAACCTACCCAGACGCCTCACGTTTCTGGCAGGTGATCGACAAGCATAAGGTGAATATTTTCTACACCGCACCGACGGCAATCCGAGCGCTGATGGCAGCTGGCGATGAGCCAGTCACACGCACTTCGCGCGCCTCGCTCAGACTTCTAGGCAGCGTCGGTGAGCCCATCAACCCTGAAGCATGGGAATGGTATTACCGAGTCGTGGGCGAGAGTCGATGCGCCATTGTTGACACATGGTGGCAAACTGAAACCGGCGCCATCATGATTACCCCGCTGCCCGGTGTCACCGACTTAAAACCCGGCTCGGCAACCCTGCCCTTTTTCGGCGTAAAACCCCTTTTACTCGACGCCGAGGGAAACGAGCTTCAGGGGGTTGCTACCGGCAACCTCGTGCTTGGACAAACCTGGCCTAGTCAGCTTCGCAGTATCTATGGCGATCACCAGCGCTGTATCGACACCTATTTTAAGGCGTATCCGGGTTACTACTTTACCGGCGACAGCGCACACCGCGATGAAGACGGCTATTTCTGGGTAACCGGCCGCGTCGACGATGTGATCAATGTTTCAGGACACCGCCTGGGCACTGCCGAGATAGAAAGCGCACTCGTATTACACGAAAGCGTCGCCGAGGCGGCGGTCGTTGGCTATCCTCACGACATCAAAGGCCAAGCGATCTATGCCTATGTCACGCTTATGGACGGAATCGATGAATCGAGCGAGCTCAACGCCAGTCTGCGCGCATTCGTTGCGAGCGAGATCGGCGCTTTCGCGCGGCCCGAGATCATTCAGTTTGCGCCCGGGCTGCCAAAGACCCGTTCAGGCAAAATCATGCGTCGGATTTTGCGAAAAATCGCAGCGAATGAACTCGACTCTCTCGGCGATACCACGACCCTCGCCGACCCGACGGTGGTCGACCAGCTCGTCGCTAAGCGCGTGAATAAGTAGCCATTCGCGCGATAAATCAGGCGACGAAGCCAAGAGGGTTTGGCGAACCCGCCCAAAGAGACTCCAATGCAAGAAGTACTCCGCAGTGAAGGCCCTCGACAAAAACAGCTCTTCGGGCGGATACGCGCGCTTATTGCCGCGCTCGTTTCGCATTTCCCGTTGACGACGCAAGGAAGCCTAGCGCTAATTTTATCCGCAGGCGCGCTGCGCCTGTTCGGCTATGGCAGTATGGACCTCGTTGTTTTCGCCCTATGCCTCTGCGCACTCTTCGTGGTGATTACCTCTCTCTTCGCCACCGTCATCGGCGGTCTGATCGTGCAGCGTCGTATCCTTCGAACCCTGGAAAATAAATCGACCTATCCGTCGGGTGACGCCTCCTTCGAGGCGGGGTATCTCAACAGCACGGGTTTTTCGCTCGACGCGGTTAGCTGGCTTCCGCTTGTCCGGATCGCGTGGCGCATTGTGTCGCCGACGAGCATAGAAACCCTCAACGAGCGACGACGAGATAATCGGCTGCACGAAACAATCATTCCTTCGCGTCGAGGCAAAAGCGCCTCGATCACACGCCGCTTCGAAGTCAGAGATGCACTTGGACTCTGCAGATATAGCTGGCTCGCGACACAGCCTCTGGCTCACAAAACCCTCCCTCGCATCGGCGCCTATAAAGCGTTCACCCTCCAACGCGCCCGCATTATGGAGGATGGCTTGCCCGAAGCCAGTGGTCGCCCTGAGGGCGATCGCATGGAGATCCGCCCCTATACGCCGGGGGACTCGGTGCGCGACATAATGTGGAAGGGCTTCGCCCGAAATCGACAGCTCAATGTTCGCCTCCCCGAGCGTAGCGTTGCATTCGACGACAAGGCCTGCGCGTACTTAGTAAGTGGCCTAGGCGACGAGGCGGCTGCGGCGCTGGCGAGACTTGCGCTCGAATGCGGCTTGTTAGGCGACGATTGGCGCTTCGGTACCGATACCCCCTCCTCTGTCGGCGCACTTGAATACCGAAACCTTGCGGATGCGCTTGATGCTATTTCAGCTTCTGCCATTGCCGACGACTCTGGACTTAACAGCCATATAGCAGACTCGGATTCAAACTATGGCCTCGACCGATTTATCGCCGCCACTCGCTGCACTCAGTGCCTGGTGTTTGCCAGTGCGCGCGACTCAGCGGTGCTTGCACGGCTTGCGGCAACCGCGCAATCGCGCAGCTGTCGACTTAATCTGGTTATAGGAGTCGACGTGCTCGGCAGACGCAAGCCGTCGGCGAGTTGGCAGAGAGCGCTCTGGCAGGAACCACACCCCGCGCCTAAATCATCAAAGCTGCCTTTCACATCAGATTTGACGACTCTGAGCCAGCGCGTAGAATCGATCGTAATAGTGGATAGAACCAGCGGAGATTTACTAAAAATTTCCGACCTCGAGGATGCGATTCTTGGCTAAGCTATTCCCACTTTCAGCAAGAGCGGGCAGCGCTGAACAGGCGGCCTGGGGAGACGACGCGCGTAGCTATCGCAAAATTCAGTTTTTGCGCCTGGCCGCTGTTGCCTTCGCCGCATGGCTTGTGAGCCTCCCTCTTACCATAGCCAGTGGCTCGACCGGCGCAGTTTTTGGCGCTTTGTTTGTGCCATTCTTGCTCGATAAGTTTTACCAAACAGGCAGGCTTGCCCAGTTTCGCTTGAGCGCTGCAATCGCCGTCGCCCTGTTACTCGCCTTTTTCGGCTTGCTGATTGCCAACGTGCTGCGCAACGGCAGCGAGCTAAGCGAACTGCTAAGTGCCAGCGCACTGACTGCAGATAACCCGATAGTTCTCTACAGCGTGGGAGAATTTATCGCAGGGTTCGCGTTAGCCACAGCGGTCTGCGGCAGCTTGCATTTACTCTCGCAGCGAGACGGTGCTGGCAGGCTATGCGAGCTTACGTTCATTGCCAGTGCAATCGTCTTCACGCTCACCGCTCATCGCAACGGCATGATCGACCGCCCGTTCATGCTTGGCGACTTCGCGCTCATTCGCGGCTATGATCCTGCGTATTTATTGATGGGCATAGGCACTGTTTCACTGCTCGTGCTCACTGCAATCAATCTGCAAGAAGCAAACAAAGTGCGCGCGGTTTACCATCTTGCCACCCTCGCGGCCGTCTGCCTTCTGCTCATTGTTTTTGTGAGCCGCTTCGGTCTACCGACTCCCGAGCTCACCAATGACCTCGGCCTCACTGGACAACAAGGCAACGGTGGTCAAGAGGACAACCCCTTCCAGGACAGCACGAACGATCCTAAGGATAAAGCTGCGCCGGTGGCCGTCGTCGTTTTCCACGACGACTATGAACCCGTCGACGGCTCATACTATTTCCGTGAATCTGCCTATTCACAATTCAACGGACAACGGCTCGACTATGCCACGCGTGCAGACATGGATACCGATCTTTTAAAGGGGTTTGATCGCTCTGCCGATTCGCGTGATTCCAATACCGAGCAAAGCCTAGACTACGCGACTTCTCCGCTGCCCGACGCTCCGCGAAGGGCGGTGCGAACTACAATAGGAACGCTAGTTCCTCACCGCTCGCCCTTTGGACTAGACACGCCAACAGCGTTTAAACGCATCCCAAATCCCAATGCCACACGCTTCGACAATGCCTATGAGGCCATTTCCCACGTCCCCCTTTTCGAATTCGATGTGCTACTAGGACGCAAGACTGGCAATAAAGCATGGAGCGACGACGTTGCCGCTCAATACTTAACCCTACCTGATGATAAACGCTACGCAGAGCTCGCAGCGTCGTTAACCGCGCCATTAAAACCCGAATTTGCACAGGACGACTTTGCGCGCGCATGGACCATAAAACGGTATCTCGATGAAAACGGTATTTACAGCCTAAAGAACGCGCACGCCGCCGAACCCGACCCAGCGGCCTCCTTTCTTTTCGGCGACCTCACAGGCTATTGTGTTCATTTTGCTTTCTCGGCAGTGTATCTCTACCGCAGTCTCGGCATCCCCGCACGCGTTGGCGTGGGTTACTCCGTGCCAGCAAGTAACCGAGCAGGCGGATCATCCTTACTCATACAGGCTATTCATGGACACGCGTGGCCCGAGGTCTACTTCGAAGACGTGGGCTGGGTCATCATCGATCCGGCGCCGCAGCAGACTCTTGTCGATATGACTACCGACCCGCAGGACAATCTGCAACAGCTTCTCGGAGAAATGCTACGCAATGACTCGTCTTTCGAGCAGTTTATTAACGCGCAGCGTGAATCGACTTTCGATCCTTTTACCTCGTTGCGGCAAGTGGGCCGGTATCTCGCTATCATCGCAGCTCTTGTCGTGATGTTCGGTTACCTCGCAAAGATTCAGCGGCGGTTCGCGCCTCGTTTCGGAGCGGGAACACGTCGATCACTGACAGGCTACAGAGCGACCCTCGATCGGCTCGCCGACGTTGGTCTGAGACGAGAGTTCGGCGAATCGCGAGAGGCGTTTGCAGCCCGTTGCGCGTCCTACACGCCGGGTCTCACTGAGCTCACACGCGCGCATTTGACTGCAACATTGGGTGCTACGGACTCTACAACGAATCTTTATCAATCTCACACTAAGAATAGCGGAGACACGAAGCTTAGCGCACTCGACTGGGATTCACTTGAACGATCGGTTCGTTCCGAGTTGCAAACCAACTTCCCCCTATGGCGCAGACTGCTCGGCGCCCTGCATCCCTTTAGCTGGTCGACAACACGCTAGCCCGATTGGAGTTTTTAATGAGTTCAGACTACGTAACAGCGGACGATGAGTCGCAGGCGGCAATTGGCACATCCCCACTAGATCCTTCAGATCCTCAACACGAACTTGCTGCCGCGCGTGAGACTCTAGCCCGACTCCTAGGCATCGTTAAAGAGACTGTCATCGGACGCGATGAGGTGATCGAGCTGTGCATTATTGCGCTCGTTTCAGATGGCCATGTGCTGCTCGAGGATTTTCCTGGCTCCGGCAAAACCACCCTGGCGAAGACCCTCGGCGAGGCAATAGTCGGCGAAGCAGTGCCGCTCTCGTCATCCGATAAGTCAACTGCCGAACAGGATCTTGCTGCGTTCCGGCGGATCCAATTTACACCTGACCTGCTACCTTCTGATGTTACCGGCGTGCCAATTTTCGACCCGAGCAATAACAGCTTCCATTTTCGCCGCGGGCCGCTGTTTGCGCATGTAGTGCTTGCTGATGAGATCAACCGCACATCACCCAAAGTGCAGTCGGCGATGCTCGAGGCGATGGGGGAGAAACAGGTGTCCGTTGACAACACGACCTACCCGCTGGGCGAGCTGTTTTTCGTTATCGCGACACAAAACCCCCTGGATTTGGTTGGCACATACCCCCTACCAACGCCGCAGCTCGATCGATTTTTGTTTAAACTGACTATGGAGCACATCGATCGCGACGCCGAGTTAGCGGTCTTATCAAGCCACCTCAATCGGCAGCAGGGAAACACAGGCCACGAGGCTGAGAAAACGAAAACAGTGACTCAAGAATCGCTACTGAGAGCGCGTCGAGCCATTGCGTCCAACGTAGTAATCAGCGACGCAATAAAAGTCGCACTGGTCGATATTTCGAGAGAGTTGCGGCGCGATTCGCGTGTTCTGCAAGGCAATTCCACCCGTAGCATCGTGCTTATGCTGCCCGCGTTAAAAGCGGCGGCCGCACTCGACGGGCGCAGTTATGTCAGTGCAGCCGATATCGAAAAACTGCTGCCGCACGTGTTCGCTCACCGCCTTGAGCTCGCACCGGGCGCAGGCGACGTAAAAACACTGCTGCAAGAAATCATGCTGCCTGCGATGGAGCAGCTTGCCCGATCCACCCTTCGATAGAGCAGGCGCTCTACGCCAATGCGAGAGGATTTTCGCGAGGATGACTGAAAATTTTGCAGGGAAAGCGCCGACGGCAGCCTGCCGCTCGATCCAACAGCGTCCTCTGCTTAATTCGGCCCTCTGGCTTTTGTGCGCAGCACTTCCGCTGACCTTGAGCATCGAGGCGAGGGGACAAGATCTTGCCGAGATAGCGCTGCCCGCGCCAGAGATTTGCTTTGGCCTGCGCACTATTGTCGAACCCGAAGCCCTCGCAGTGTGTAGCGCGCTCGATGCTAATCTGCGCATCCGCGCGCGAGAGCTCGCAGAGCAATGGTTAACCAAAGAGCCGGATTCTGCGGCAGCGCATTACACCCTCGCGGAGGTATTATTAACGGTTGAGGGTAATGTCCCACGCGCGCTGTTCCACCTGAATCAGGCCGAAGCCAACAGCAAAATCCGTTCGTTTGACCAGATGATTGAGGTAAGCGCCGAAGCGCCAATAGACGCAAAACCGCAGACGCCACTGTGGCACTACCTCACCCTGAATCAACTCTCTTCCATCCATCAGCTTATCGGCAATCAGGAAGACTCTCTTCGCTATTTGGATGCCTTAGCGGAGGCCTATGGGGTTGATCTGGAACCCTACAAAGGCTGGCCGCTTATCAAACTCGGTCGTTTCGACGACGCGCGGCAGAGTGCGCTGCGCGTTTTAGCCGCAGAGGATGTAGACCGATTCTCCGAGGCGCAGGCGTGGAATACTCTCTGCGCGGTAGAGCTCAGCGAGCCTCAAGAGACTCTCTCGGCGCCAGCCTGCGATAAGGCACTCGAACTAGACGAAGCAGCACAGGGCGACAGACAGGAATTAAGCACAGTGACGCTCACCAACGCCGCAGAGGTAGCCTTGAGCAGACTCCGTGTCGATCAAGCAGAAAGCTTAATCGACAGAGCCACCCGCTATCCAAATCCGAGCAGCGTGTCCAACCCTTGGATTCAGAAGCTTTATCTGACCTTGGCACAGAGCCGCTTCGACGATGCCCAGAGTGCACTCGAGCAAATGTTGATCTGGCGTAACAGGCAGGACCCTCTGATTGGCGTCAGCAATCGTGCCGAGCACTTCCTCGTAAGCGCAGCCTTTCTGCTCATTGCAGGCTACACAGAGGATGCGGCGCGCCTTGCCGAATCCGCCTTGAATCAGCCGGATCGTAACGGCAATTTTAGCGCCGACGACGCGCAGAAAGATGCTATCGCGGCACTGCTCACTACCCTCGCCCTTCGCGCTGATTACGAACGTCAACTTGAGTATGCCTCTGCACAAGAGTGGCAACTGAGGCTCTCCTCCGTCGCCAAAGCGCAACTCACGCGTCTCGCTGCCTGGCGCGCAGGTCGCCGTGCAGCGTCTCTTTTCGCTAACGCCGAAACCATGCGCGACCGACTCCGCCCCTATGCGCCGCTCGATGTGCACATACCGGAATGGATGGAGCCCGAGATCGCGAAACTGCTAGGCGCCGGCGTTTTTGATCTGCTGATCGATGACGCCGAAATCCGAGGCTCCTTCCGTGGCGCGCCGGGCTACAAACATGCTTTCGTTACGGAGACAGCCGCACTGCAAAAGGAGTTCGACCGCGTCATTAGCGAGGGCACGCTTGCTCTATCGCTACTCCCGAGCGTCGAAGTCTTGCTCCGCGCGCGCGTGCAATGGCACCTAGCTCAAGCCTATTGGAGCAAAGGCGACACCCTCGCGGCGCGCTCCCTGTTGAGCACCTCGCTAAGACAAGATCCAAGCCTCGCTCGTCGACTGGGCGGCAACATTCCAGTGGCGATTAGCCACGATGGGAGTGATCTAGCGCTCGCACTTGCGGCTAAAATTACCGTCTCACCTCGGTTCGACGCGATACCCGAAGGACTCGCATTAGAAATCGCAGCAACTTCACTTTGCCTGCGCGACGGCGAGGGCGCCGTGCTTTCGTGCTACACTCCCGCACCGAACGCGTTAGATCCTGCGGAAATAGTCGTCGAATTTCAGCGTCAGCTTTTTGGTGTCGGTGTCGATCTGAGCAAGGCTCAGCTTTCGGCGCTCATGGGCGCGAGCGTCGTATTAAGATCACAGAGTTACGGCAGCGAAAACGCACTACCGAATTTTTAAACAGACAAAGTTAACCCAATCGTCACATCGGCTCGCTGCGAGAAGTAAGAAGTCATGGAGAACACCTTAGCAAAGCGAGTCATCGTCCTCCTCGCGGCCACCTCCGCGCTCGGGCCGACGGCGATGCAAATATTGCTGCCGGCAATTCCAGTAATCAAAGAAACTTTCGAAGTTAGCGCCGAGGTTGCTCAACTAACCCTAAGTCTGTCCATGCTCGCGATTGCGATAGGCACACTCACCTACGGACCGCTCTCGGATCAGTTCGGCCGACGTCCCATTATGATTCTAGGCCTCTGTATCACGATTATTGGCTCGCTCTTCTGTTTTTTCGCAAGCACAATCGAGATGCTTATCGCAGGGCGAATCATTCAGGCTTTTGGCGGCGCCGTTGGGCTTGTGCTGGCACGCGCTATCGTGAGAGATGTCTATGGCCCTGAGCAGGCTGCGCGAGTGATTGCCACGCTCGTTATGGTGATGGTGGTGATGCCCATGTTCTCACCTGCCGTCGGCGGCGAAATAATGTCTCGCTTTGGTTGGGAATCGGTGTTTCTGGTCATGGCAGTGCTCAGCCTAGGAATAATGTTGGTGCTGCGCGCCTCTCTCGCAGAGACCTTGGCGGAGCCGGTGCCGTTCGATGGCATCAGTGCGATGTTAGGGAACTTCGCCCATCTATTCCGCTCGCGCGCATTCAGGGGCTATGCCTTTTGTGTCAGCTTCGTATCGGTCGTATTTTTTGCCTTTATCTCAGCAGCGCCCGAAATCATGATTACCGTACTTAAGCGTCCACCCACGGAGTACGGCTACTATTTCATTATGGTGCCTCTGGGGTTTATGACCGGCAATTACATAGCGCGGCATTTTGGTCGAACGCTCGGCATTAATCGTTTAATAATGCTCGGCGCAAGCACGGGCATTATTGGAATCGTCTGTGCTATTGCCCTGCAGCTGCTCGGCTTTCATCATCCGCTCGCGCTATTTATCCCCGTCGCCGTAGCAGTGCTCGGCAATGGCATTACCCTGCCCAATGCGCAAGCGGCCGCGATTAATGAATTTCCGCGATTCGCGGGCACAGCCTCGGGCCTCACGGGTTTTTTGCAGATGGCATTTTCAGCAATAGCAGCTCAGCTTGTGGCGGTCATCTTTAACGGCACCGTGTATCCGCTGCTTCTTATGATGCTCGGCGCATCGATTGCCTCGTTGCTGTTTTTTTTGGCGGGAACGCGCGTGGTCGGCTCGCAATAAGTCGCTACCTCTCACTAGACAGTATCGACTCAATCCAGTTATTCAAGTCTTTGCAACTGCTCACAAAAGCCCTGCTCGTCTCGCAAGCATCGAAAGTCGAGAATGAGTGAGCCATCTGAGAGTCGGCCAATGATAGGCTTGGGCAAGGCGCGTAATCTAGCAGCGAGTTCAGTCAGTGCTGCGTCGCTCTGTCCCGAGCGTAGCGAGAGAGAAATAGCCCGGCTCGGTATCAATTCTAGCGGCAATGCGCCACTGCCAATTTGACTCTTACAATCGATTACATCGACAAAGAACGAATCACCAACCGCTTCGCTAACGACCGGCATAATACGCGCGATCGCTGCGTCAATCTCTTGGAGTGGACGCGTGAGATCTGCCAGTAGCGGCAACCGCTGCGGAAGCGACTCTGGATCTCGATAGAGCTGTAAAACAGCCAACAATCCTGCCAGCACTGTCTTGTCGACGCGCAGT
>Ga0222714_10000902_pt1 | contig 33757 bp, 23 predicted proteins | sample C33_3DmetaG_FD_165048 | JGI IMG/M metagenome (GOLD analysis project Ga0222714, IMG submission 165048) | Estuarine water microbial communities from San Francisco Bay, California, United States - C33_3D | ecosystem: Environmental > Aquatic > Marine > Unclassified | place: USA: California... | reverse complement strand
GATTTGTCGGTTACAAACAACGATACTAAGCTAGTGTTGGCTGGGTACTGGGCTCACCCAGGAATCATATGCGCTTAGAAGACGCCGCCAACCTTGGCAAAGTTGGTTAAAAGGTTCTCACCAAAGGGGTCGTTGATGTGCTTGATGAGGCATTCGACGGGGCCGTCGCCGGTCATGACGCTCGCCGCACATGCGCCAAAGAACGCCATCATAGCAAGACGCGCGTTTTTGACTTCACGCAAGCGCATTTTCGCCATGTCGGACTTGCCTTGACCCATCAAGTTAAAAAACCCCCCGGGGTACGCCGGCTCACCAGAGCCCCCGAGCATCTTCTCCCACCCGAGGAGTTCTTGCTTACCCATGGAACCCGGGTTCCAGTAGTCTTGCGCGCGGCGAAGCTCAGCGAAGTTCATGAGCGCGGCGTTGACCCAGAAAATGGTTTGGGGAGAAGCCCAGTAGTCATAGGTACCTTCCATCGGGATCATGCCAGACTTGAAGAAGACGAGACCAGTCTCCTTCGGGATGAGACCCATCATGCCGAGCAATTCCGGGGCGACGATACCGGCAACGCCAAGCATGGCCCAGCGGCCGTGGATGATTTCAGAGTACGCCAACCATTGCGGGTTGATGAAACCACCAGCGCCTTCCGGGTCGGACAAACCGAGCGGGTCGAAACCATAGTCACCCGGGAGGGAGCCATCCAAGTAGCTGAGGGATTGGTCAGAGTTACCGAGCACGTACAACGGCGCGAGGTCGTCGGTGTTGCGCGCAGCCTTCTGCTCGAGTTAACAATAAAAAATACGCACGTCAGTTACGTTGAAACTGGAAACACAAACGTCGCCCCGATACCCGCGCGAGCGCTCCGAAACGCGCGCCGAAACGCGCTCCGAAACGCCCAGTCCCGCCGTCACGCGCGCGCCGCACGCGCGCCGCGCACGCCAACGAGCGCACAAAACCACAACTACGCATCGTCTCCTCGATCTCATACGCCCACTTCGTCGATGTCGCGCATCTCACGCCCCCTCATCGACCCCAAACGCCCGTCGCATATCCAGTGTATCCCAAAGATACGCTCGATCGCGCACCCAGACATTCGCACCCCCACGCACGTCGCGCGACGCGCCGACCTCGCGTCCAACGACGCGCGACGATCACACACTTTATTTCCTCAACCATTCCCCAGTCACACGCGTCATCGACGTCTCGCATCGCGACGTACCTTGACCGGCGCGGGCGCGGGCGCGGATTCGCCTTCGGCGCGAACCGCGATCGAGCGTTGCGCGCGCTTTTGCGTCTTCGCGGCGAACTTCGCGCTGGCGCGGACGGCCGATGCGGAAACGGTGGTGGTGGCGAACATTGTCGTGATGTTGGAGCGTGCGGGAGGTGTCCGGGCGCGGCGCGTCGGTATGCCGCGCGCGTGCGAAGCGATCGAGCGGGCGTCGAGATAATTGATGATGTCGCGCCAGGTGAATTACGTAGATTCTCGGACATACGGAGCGTAATACAGTCAACAGTATGTCCATCAGCGTACCATTGCTAAAAAAGGACACGCGATCCGCAATACATTGGTGCCAAAATACCCGTGTAAACGAATCTCTGTCTGGATGGATGGTTGGTGCGAACGCGACGACACCGACGCCGAGACCACGAAGCGAATGTCGCGCGACGACGACGACGACGACGACGCACAGCAAAAAAAGAGTTCGAAATAACACTACCGGCATGTCCTTCTCGTATCGCCCCTCGCGCGCGTGTACGCGCGCGATCGATGGCGTTCCATCGCAAAAGTTTCGGGTATTTTTCCCACCAATACCACGCACGCAGTGTATGTGCAAACAGTACGCACATGGGGTATGAACATCCCATGCAACCACCACCGACGACGCCCAACGACCGACGGCGGCGACATTGCGCGACGACGACGACGACGATGACGAGCGCGAGCGCGGACGTCGTCGCGGCGCGCCAGCGACGGGATGTCGTGCTCGCCATCATCGAGCGCGGCGAGGGCGGGGAGATCGGCGGCGGTGGCGCGACGACGACGACGGGCGGCGGTGGTGGGAGCAGCCGCAGCGGCGCGGCGAAGACGCAGCGCCGGGCGACGACGACGACGGGACGGAAGCGGCGACGAGGCGAGGCGGCGACGGGGGTTGTCGTGGATGACGACGACGACGGGGATGACGGCGACGGGGATGACGAGGACGAGGAGGTTGACGACGGCGGGGAGGCGAAGCGCGCGGCGTCGGGCGAGGACGCGCGCGGCGTTCGAGACGCCGTGCTCGCGAGCGCCACGGCGAGTATCATGACAGTGAACGAGCGCGCACAGGCGATTAATGAATTGTTGAGTCAGAGGAAGATTGAGCTGTTCAGGCGAGGGGATGCGTTGGTGTACGCGCGCGTGCGCGAGGAGCACGCCGCCAAGTTTAAGGGTTTGAGCACGGAGGATATGTTGGTGTATCAAATCATCCAGCACGCCGGAAACGCGGGGATGTGGACGAAAGAATTGAAAGCGCGATCGAATTTACCGGCGCCGCAGATTACGAAGATTTTTAAAACCTTGGAGGCGAGGAAATTGATCAAGGCGGTGAAGCACGTGGCGCAGCAAAATCGCAAAGTGTACATGTTATTCGAGCTCGAACCGAGTCGAGAAATCACTGGAGGCGCGTGGTACACCGAGCACGAGTACGACTCCGAGTTTATCAACGTTCTGCGCGAGCAGTGCGTGAAATTCATCTACTCGAAAGAAAAAGTGACGCTGGAAGAGGTGAGCGAATTCGTGCGTCAGAGCAAATTGAGCCACGTCGAACTCGGCGCCGACGACGTGTTGCAGATTGTCAGCACCTTGGTATACGACGGCAAGGTGGATAAAATAGAAGATGAAAGCGTGGACGACGGTATGGCTGATGCCCCCGACGAGGCGTTCGTGCCGAAGACGTACTATCGTAAAGCGGCGTTGCCTATTCCCGAGTCAAACGCGTACTCGGACATTCCGTGCGGCGTGTGTCCCGTCATCAACGAGTGCCGCCCAGACGGCTTGATCAACCCAATTTCGTGCGAATACATGACCGCATGGTTAGACTATTAGCTTGTTACGTACTAGGCGTTTCATCAGTACTACGAGACACGTATTTAGAAGACTCAAAACGTTCGTCGTCTCGCCTCGAGCGCCTCATAACCGACGCGCGCCGCTCGAACATATGGCGACGTCCGCCATCGCCGCCGCCATCGCCGCGACCCGCGCCGCGGGATCCACGCCGTCGTCATCGCCGTCGTCGTCGTCGTCGTCCGCCGCGCGCGCCGCGCGATTTCCCCGCCATCCGCGACGCCGCCCGACGCGAATGCGCGCCAGCGATGACGACAAAAACCTCCCCAAGTTATACATCCCCGGCGACGCGCTCGGCGGCGAAAGCCCCGAACTCAAAGCCGCACAAACCCTCCGTCGGTTGTTCACCCACGTCGCCATTCGCGTGGTGCAGAGCCACCTCGAGGGCGCGGGAAACGACGGGGGTTTTGCCCCGCAAGTCACCGGGCGAGACGGTCAAGTGATGTGCCCAGATTACGACGACTTGCGAAACGCCATGGAGACCATACCGCTCGGCGACGGCGACGAATGGTTGGATGCGTTCATGAAGATTAATTCTACCGTAGCGTTGCGGGTGATTATCGCTCGAGAGACGTATGCGAAGCAATTTGATTATGGCTCGGCGAAGACGTACGCCGAGGCGTTGGTGGAGAAGGGCAACGCGCAGTTGATGAAGCGTCACGCGTCGAGGAGTTTCAGCGGTGGCGACGGACAAGAATAATATTATTTATGTTTAATGCACTGTATCAATATCATAATGTAATCATCAGAGACGACCAGAGATGCACGCGTGCGCGTCGAGGCGAGAGGTGATTGCGCGAAACGTTGGACGCGCGGCGGGGTCGCCGTGCCAGCATTCTTTGATGAGCGCGACGATGTCGTCACTCACGTTGAACGTCGACGACAATGCGGGACGTTTACCGCTCGTCACCAACGATGCGATCGCCATTGGGTGTTTCCCTTTCCAGGGAATGATCCCAGTGCACGTCTCGTAAAGAATCATCGCGAAAGAGTACACGTCAACCTTCTCCGTCGCCTTGCCGTCGGTGAACAAACACGGCGCCATGTAATTCACCGTCCCGGCTCCGATGCGTTCCGTCTTCAGCGACGTGCGCACCGCGCGAGATACGCCAAAGTCTGCTAAAACTGCACGAAATGAGTCCTTCTCAATCAACACGTTGTGCGGTTTCAGATCGCGATGGATGATTTTATGCGGCTTGAGTTCATGCAAGTACGCCATCGCGTCGGCGATGTCGCGCGCAATCTTCACCGCGGAATTCTCGGCCAGCGCCACCGATTGTCCAGCGCTCGAGCAATGCAACACTTCATGCAAAGACCCACCGTGTACGAGTTCGAGCAATAAGCACAACGGTGACGTGCAAGCGCCGTAAATCTTGACGATGGATGGATGATTAATCGAGCGCATGATGTCAATTTCCTTTTGCACGTTTGACGCGTCGTCATCGGCGTCGGTGAAGCACTTTAACGCCACTTGCTGTGCGTGCCATGTGGCAGAAAACACCGAACTAGACGATCCCGACCCGAGTTTTTCAAAGACTTGCACGTAGCGGTCGAATTCTTGCGGCGAAATCATCGCAAACGCGTCCTCGACGTCGTCCTCATTGTCGCCCTCATCGTCGATCAAGGAATTGTTCAGCTCGGCGATTTCATTCGCAATCTCACTCGCCGTCATCGCGACTTTCGATTCGCGTTCACCTTTCCCACACGCAAACCCGAACGTGTCGTCCACATCGCGCCCTTCGTCGGCGTCGAGCACGTCGGCGTCATCCGCGAATGACCTCGAGCTATCGATGTCGAGCGCCACGCGATGGTTCTCTTCGCTATCCACGGTGCGGTTCACATCGAGCGTCACCGCGTCATCGTCTCTCGCATTTACCATTGCCTCATCGGGACGATCGACGAGCGCGGCGGCGACGACGCCGAGCGAATCCAATCGCTCCACGCGCGCCTGGCGTTCAGCCGACGACCGTCGCGACAACGACAGAGAATTCATGTGCGCGAAAAGCGGCGGGAGCGCGCCTCGATGATGATACGATCCCAACGCATTGGCGTGCGCACGCGACGCAGCGTTCGCGGTCACGCGCGTTTCCGCGCGTGACGTCAACCCTACGTCGTCGTCGTCGTTCTTCTTCTTTGTCTTTGCGTTCTTCGCGTCGTCGTCGGCGTCTGATTTCTTTGTCCGCGCCTCCGCCGCTCGTTGCATCGCGGCGCGCTGTCGAACCCGCGCGTACGCAAATCCAACACCGCACAATACCACACCAACGAGCGCGGCGAGTAAAACCCAAAGAAAAACAAACGTATCGCCACCATCAATCGTCGCCGAAATCGGAGGCGCGTTCGCGTTTGCCGCCGATTGCTGCGCGGCTAACGCCCGCGCCAACGCTTCAGCCGCGAGCGTCATCGCATCCGCGGACGTCTCGTCTGCACCGCTCGTCGTGTCATTCGCGTCAAACATCATCACCTCATCATCAATAATACCCATCGTCGCTGTCGTCGTCGTCGTCGTCGGCGTCTTCGTCGTATTTCTATCGCGTTCGTCGTCGACGTCGCGTTCAATCGACATCGACGTCACGCGCGCGAACGCGTCTTCGATCCCGCTCGTTTCCAAAAACACAATCGACTCCACAAACGACGACGCCGACGCGCCATGACTATTCATCGGCGTCGTCGTTCGACTCGGCACAGCCATCCGAAACGTAAACGAACCATCATCGCGCATCGAACCGTCGTCAGCCGTCGTCGGCATCGAGCCGAGCGCCACGTCGCGCGCGAACGATCCATCCACATCCTCCCGCACCACGCGCACCTCCATCGCCCCGCGCACCGACGACACGGTCGCCACGAGCGTAAATCCACCGTGCATCCCGTCGTCATCCATCGTCGCATTCGCGTACGAATCAGCATTCGCATCAGCATCATCATCACCGCACGGCGTCGCATCGTCCGAGAGTCTCGCAAACGACGCCCCGCCCCTCGCCCTGAGCGCCACGTCCATCGCCAGCGCCGACGCGTTCGCCACGAGCGCGGCGTGAAATGTTGACATCGATACCGTGCGGCACAGCGCGCCGCGCGCGACGTACGGCGCGATGACGACGGGCATGATGATGCGAACGCGCGTCAGCGAATGAAGACGCGAACCGGCGAAATCGCGCGTCACGTCGTTCCATGGCGTCGTCCGCCGCCGCGACGACGTCCGGGTGCGGTGCGTATCGATGGAGGTATTTTTGCTCCATTCGTGCGCGGTCGCGCGAGGCGCGAGGCGCGGTCGGGCGAGGCGCGAGGCGCGGTTGGGTGCGTGGATTGATGATGTCGCGTTGGTGCCGCCATTTCACGGCGCGCGTGTTCGCGTCGACGCGACGAGCGCGAGCACCACCGCGACGCGCCGGCGCGTGGATCGCGCGACGAACGCGACGCGGCGGTCAAGGCACGGGCGCGCCGGTCCGCTGCGGCGACGCATTCGCGCGTCGTGTCCGGGGCGAATTTCGACGAATTGTTCCGCAAACTCGGGGCGAATTCAACGACGATGAAACCGACGACGATCGCGCCCGCGCCCGCGGCTGGCGGCGATGGTGATGGTGTGGTGGCGTTGTTTGACGTCGGTGCGCGCGCGCACGTGCTGGCGACGTTCGACGGGAAGCTGCACGAGGCGACGATCGTGGCGAGGAAGGTCATCGGCTCGAAGAATCCTCAACGAGGCAAAGAAGGCGTCGACGACGACGCGTCTGGCGCGGCGGCCAAGACGTACGTGGTGAAGTATTATGTGCGTTACGATGGGTACGATAATCGCATGGATGAATGGGTGACGGAGAGTCGGGTTCGGAAAGACGCGACGTCGCCTGCGGGCGGGTCGAGCGCTCGCGCATCCGACGAGGCGACGCCGACGAAGGCGACCACGGCGGCGGCAGCGAAGGATGTTTCCGCGCGCGATGGTGGGCGCATTGCGAGTACGTCTACACCGCACGCGACGACGCCTGCGTCTAGGGCGGCGGCGGTAGAGGGGAAGAGTGACATTGACGAGCGCGCGCCGGCGTCGGCCAAGCGAACGCACAAAACAAACACCGCGACGACGACGGCGACGACGACGCCGGCGACGCCGCCTCGGCATGCCACGAACGCGTCGTCGGGTCATAAATTACCAGTCAAAATGAAGAATGTCAACTGGATCGAAATGGGGCGTTTCGTCATTGATTGTTGGTATCACTCGCCGTTTCCCGAAGAATACGTCGACGAAAACCGCTTGTTTATTTGTGAATTCTGTTTAAAGTATCATCGCCGGCGCAAGGCGTACATCGCACACAAGCGTTCGTGCGAGTTGAAGCACCCGCCAGGTGATGAGATTTATCGTCAGCCCGAGGTACGTGAGCGCGATTCGGGCGCAGTCACGCGTAAGCAGCTGAGCATGTTTGAAATCGACGGCACGACGGCGACGACGTATTGTCAGAATTTATGCCTGGTGGCAAAATTGTTTTTGGATCACAAGACGTTGTATTACGACGTTCAGGCGTTTTACTTTTACGTCTTGACCGAGAAGCACGACGATATGTATAGAATTGTGGGGTACTTTAGCAAGGAGAAGGGCGACGTGGATACGAATTTGGCATGCATCTTGACGCTGCCTCCGTATCAGCGACGAGGATACGGCGCGTTTTTGATTGCGTTTTCGTATGAATTATCCAAGCGCGAAGGGCGCATCGGGACCCCGGAGCGACCTCTGAGTGATTTAGGGTTCTTATCGTACAAGAGCTATTGGAGTCGCGTGCTTCTGGACGCTCTGGACGGCGTCGCGGGCGAGGTGAGCGTCGCCGAGTTGAGTAAAAAGACATACGTTCGGGTGGATGACATCGTGACGACGCTACAAAATCACAGTTCCGTGCGCTTTTTCAAAGACCAAGGATACGTCAATATTTCTGAAAAGCTCATCAAAGAACTAGAAGCGCTTCGAGGGTCGCCACGGTTCGATGGCGAGCTGACAATTATTCCCGACCGGTTGCGGTGGATACCGCACATAGACGCGAGCGGGCTCATCGAGGTCGCTGAAAAGCGACGGCGCACGAGGTTGTTTCAAAAAGAACGTGAATCTGCGTCGGGTGATATCGCGTAGTCAAGCAATCGCTTCAGTTAAAGCGAAGCCTAAAATAGCAGCGCGGCGCTTATCATTACTGTGTAAATCTATTGAAATTCCTACGTTTTGTCGCTATTGGCAAATTCCATCCCACGGGGCCAAACCGCACGAGAAAAATTTGTGCCTATCGAACACGTCGCACCCGCGTTCTTCGTCTTTACTCACGGGAAGAATCTTTGTTGAGTCTTGCGATAATCGCTCGACGCGATTCAAAAAAGCAATCTTCCCTGCAACGCTACCGCAATACGCGGCGTGCACTAAATACCCGCTAAATTGTCCGCTGTCGCGGTTCATGTGCGCGTTGACGTCAAACGTCAAATAAGACGGCGCCACGGCTTGACTCAAAGCGGTGATGATCACCCCGTCCGCTCGAGCGTTTGGAGCAATATTCCACGTCAACGCTGCTTGTTCGGTGTCCGTGGCGTCGGGTTCGAGTTTCATCCAATCCTCGAGCAACTTGCCGATGTACTCATTCGGCCGAGCGGCGATTAAACCGGTGTTGATGGCTTTTTGCTCGAGCTGGCCACCAAAATCTGACAACGTCACTAACAACGCTCCAGCATCGAGTTTAGCACGCACGAGTTCGCGCGGATCATTCAACAACACCGTCGAGGCGTCGAGAAACAAACATCCGTACCCAGCTTGCACGAGCGTGTACACGACGTGCACTTTACGCCACGTCCAGACGATGCGAAGCGCCTTGCCTAAATCACCATTCGCGTCGTCTCGACCGGCGGAGATGCTTCCATCGGTATTCATGTGCTCGCCCAACACATCAATCATGTCCGTGTCTAAGAAGCACATCACACCAGTCTCAACGCACTCTTTGAGCGTGCCTCTATCCGTCACCATGACGGTCAACGCGTCGACGACTCCTGGAGCGTTTCTACGCGCTGAATCGATAAGCAGCTTCGCCACGGGCCAATACGCAGAATTTGCGTACGTCACCACGCGCATTTGACCAATCTGGGCGCCGTTTGCCTTTAAGTGATCGAGTAAACCTGGAATTTCGCCATAGGAATTGTGCAAGGAGACGACGTCGTCGTCGCCCGCGTCCCCGTCGGTGTACTCACCGTCGCCATCCGCGTCTTTATCATTCTTTGCTGATTTCTTGACGTGAAACCATCCTCCATTGATGGACTTGTAATACTTTTGATCTTCGTCCTCGACATCTTCGGATGGAACATCGGCATCGACTTGACCGTCTTTATCCTCCGCTTCGTCTCGCGCCTCCTCGGCGCGGCGCGCCTCTCGCGCCTCTCGCGCCTCGCGTCGCATTCTTCGACGCTGATTCTTCAACGCCTCTTCGCGATTTGCCCGTGACAAGAAACTATTACCCCCACCACTACTCGGTGCCTTACTCGCGCCACGGTCACTCGATGAAGCGTCGGTTTCCGCCAACCTCGACCGTCTCACCGCCGCCGCCGCCTTTTCCCGCTTCTCCGCCATCGTCTCCCCACTCTCCACCTCCGCTGGATGCTCGCCACTCCCCGCACTACTATCACTTTTATCATCATCCGCATCATCATAAAATTCCTCATCGACGATATCCGCTAAAGCGTCTCGATCCGCCAACGCGTCCGCCTCCTCCGCCGTGTCAACCTCGCCGACTTCGCGCGTCTGATGATAACTCGCACGCATCAACGCCGCACCATAGTTCCTGCGCGCGCTGCGCACGAACCCCTCACTTTCCGGAGGCGCCACACCGCGCGCATCGGGCTGTACGCCCAGCCGAGCCGGGCGAAACGTCGACCCGCGCGTCGACGCGCCGACGCCAACACCCAACGCGAGCAGCGCCATCGCGCTCACCGTCGCCACCGCCGCGCGACGCCACCGCGGCGCGCGCGCGTGCGATGCGCGGTCGAAATCACTCGCGCCGCGCTCGACATCGGTGCCGTACGACGGCGTCGACGACGACGACGTCGACGACGTTAAAGCGTCGCGAGAGCGATCGCATGGCAACACCATTGGCATCGGCATCGGTTCCGCGTCTCTCTGTCGCTCTCTGTCGCGCGCGGCGCCGACGCACGCGCGCGCGCGGACGACGAACGAACGGTTGCGTTCGTGCGCGCGCGCGAGTGGCGTGCTCTCGCGCGCGTGGGTCGTGCGAGTGGCGTTCTGGCGACGTCGCGACGCGCGCATGCGTCCGTGGGCTCGTGTGTACGTATATTAACTATAAACCCTCTATATTGTTACTTAAAAGGCGTGCTTTATCACCTGGGGTATTTTACCATGGTGTATATATAGATGTGTTTTATACATAGTACGACACAACGACCGCACGACCGCCGACGGCATTTCGCGCCGCGACACCGATGCGCGTCGCGCTCGACCGCGTCGTCGTCGAGCGCGCGATGCGCGCGCACCGCGACGAGAAATCGTCACCGTGCGCGTCCACATCGCATTCCAACGTCGCCACGCCCTCGCGCGACGGCGAAACGCGCGATGATGCGCCGAGTGCGACGGCACAAGATGATGAAGTTTCGATTCAATTCTACGCGTCGCCGGCGCGCGACGCCGACGACGGCGCGCCCGCGCACGGGAAGGTGCACAGCGACGACGATGATGACGATCGACCGATGCCGAGCGAGACGTTTGATGAAGATTTCAAACGCCGCTCGTCGTGCGTGTCGCTCGAGCGCCGACGCGCGTGCGTTCCGCCCGCCACGTTAGCGCTCGAGTACTGGACCCGCGACGAGGCGACGACGGAGGCGAAAAAGAAGCACATAGATGCTCTCGATCGCGCGTTCGGGTCGTACGGCGTCGAGGAGCACATTGAGCGTACGGTGTTGAAGGATGCGGGGACGGTTTTAGAGGCGAATATGTTTCCGTACTCGTGTCCTCCGGGCGTGACGCATCGAACGCTGTGGTCGCGCGCGCCCATGGATGGCGATGCGATCGTGGAATGGGTGTGCGCGCATTTACGTGAGAATTTCCCGGGCGTTACGGCGTGGAATTTTGATTTGAATGAGAATAATTCGGTGGACGTGCCGCACTATCACGTGTTTACGTATGAAGCGCCGACGACGCAGACAAAGACGAAACGCGACGAGGAGGAGGATGAAGGGACGCAGAGGAAAAAGGCGAAGAAGACGAGGAATACGCGATGGGATGAAGCACCGAGGACGACGAGTGTGAGTGCGTGCATGGAGCGCGGCGGCGATTATTAGAAGATTTGTTTAATGTCTAGAACTACTACCTAAATGCAATCGAGCGGGCTCGACTGACTCTTCTATTTTGTCTCGGTCGCGCGCGCTGTGCGCGCGCATCATGGCTTTGGCGCAGCGAGGCACGCACGAATGAGATCGATGTCTTCGGGATAGAACGATGCCTGGAACCAACCCGCCTTTTTCGTTTTCGCGTATGGCTTGATGCGAGCCGTGAGCGCGGCTGAGGCAATCCGAGGGCTAAGGAAATCCGCGTGATACCATCCCAACGCGTCCTTAGACGCCCGTTTGGCGCTCAAAGCAAACATTGGCCCATGTGCGAGCAGGATCAATAGTGCCGCCGATAAGTCACCTTTTACGAATACATCGAGCGCCTCTGGATTAGCGCTCGCGTGACCCTCGCTCGACATGTCTTCTAAGACGTCGAGGACGGCGCCGGTGAACGCCTCCCATTGCTCTAAGAGCTCGGGCGCGCTCTCGGGAGTTGCCCCACCGCGCCAAGGCGCGGGTAACGTCGACGATACGCCTCTAAACGCGTCGTGTTCGAGCAATCGCGTCATAGCAATCGGCGCCGCGAGAAGCGCGAGCCATTCCGCGACTGGCCGTTCTCTGTGTCGTTCGGCGGCGCCGCGGGATTTCACAACGTCGTCGTACGCCTTCAACGCGTTGAAAAGCAGCGACGCGCCACCGTCAACGTCTCGCTTACTCGTCGTAAACGTGGAGTCGAGCTCGTACGTCAGTGTCTTCGCCGTGGGTAAACGCTTGACTAAAAAATCGAACTGCGTGGGAAAGATACCCTTCATCAACGTCGAGTGCCAAAACAACTTCATCGTCGTCTCGCTGTACCCGCCATGCATCAATGTTCGAATCTCTTGCGTCACGCGCATTGATGACGCCTTTTTTAACATTGGTGCATACGCACGCAACCCCGCACGGAGTTCCTTGGTCATCGTGAACCCGTGCCGAGCGGCGAGTCGAATAGCGCGTAACATTCGCACCGGATCCTCGCGTAAACTCTTGGGTGTATCGTCCACGCATCGCACGATGCCCGCGATGGCGTCGTACACGCCGCCAGTGAAATCTAACATTTCATTCCGAAATGGATCGTAATACAGCGCATTGACGGTGAAATCGCGCGCCATGGCGTTTTCTTTACACGCCACGAGACGCAACAAATCCCCGTCGCCGTCGACGTTCTTCGTCGCCTTCCACGACGTCGAAACTTCCTCTTCCGTGCGTGCTCCGCGACGACGACGCAACACGGCGTCAAAATCTATCTCCCCACTCGCCGTTCGTGGCTTTGTGTCATCAAAATCGTGCACATTCTCATCGTTACCATCGTCTACGTCGTCGTCGCCGGCGCCGTCGGCGTCCCCAACCGACGTCGAAAACGATGCCAATTCCACAACCTCATCTCCTTCTCGCACCAATGCCACGCGAAATCGTCTACCCACGAATCGCACTCGTCGTCCAAACGCCCGTCTAATCTCTCCATACGTCGCATCCGTTACTAAATCAATGTCCCGCGCTTCAGCCGCCGTCCCGTACCTCGACGCGTCTCGCGCGGCGCCGCCCACGCAGTAGACATTCTTACCCAAACTCCGTCGCACCTCGGCGCATACGCGCGCCGCCGCCGGGCTCAACACGTCCATTGGAGTGAGCTTGTGTTCGCGCGCGCTCCAGATGTGGTCGTAGAGCGCGTGCGGGACGTTAAAGCGCGTGAGCCCGTCGGCGCGCGCGGGCAAATTGGTGCGCTCGATGCGCGGAAGCTCCACGGGTTTTACCCCCGTGACGCGCTTCGCACGGGGCGTGCGCGCGCGCGTGGCGGCGGAGGATGACGCGCGGGTGGCGTGCGCGCGCGCGGCGACGTCGCGCGCGCGCCGGCGGAGGGTGTGGAGCATGACGAGAAGCGCGCCGCGAGGCGCGGTGTGCGGCGTCGACGTCCCAAACGCGCGTACGCATCGCGCGCCGCGTTGACGTGCACATATTAGGTTGCATATTTTTATTCTATAAGAGAAAGTATTGGTACTTTTTATCGGAAACGCATCGCGGCGCTGGAGTTGAGCGCGAAGGACGACGCGTTCAAAATTTGACGGCGCGCCGAGTAGGCGCGCGCGACGAGTGAGGCGTTTAAACCTTACTTCTTGACGTTTCCGCTCGGGGTACCGGTGAAGTAATCCGCCTTGATGACCGGCGCACCAATGTCCGGCACGAGCACGTATTGCACGTACACCTTGTCGGCGTGCTTGTACGCGGTGAGGGAGGACCAATCCCGGTAGCCGACATCCATAGTCATGAGCGTGACTTGGTTCGGGCCCGCGGCTTGGCACTCGACACCGATCGTGCGGTCGCTTGTGGTCAAGTCAGGAATGTCTTGACGCACGGTGGCCAAACACTTGTAGTTGGAGTGACCGAGATTGTGCTTGACTTCGACGGCGGAGTACGTCTTGTCCGTAGCCGACGGCATGGGCACCTTCATTTCGCCAATGGCGAGCACTTCGCTGGGCGCCTTTAACGCGGCATCCGGGTCGAACGCGACGTACGAGACGACAATGGCGTTGTCACCCCATCCGTAGCGCGTGGTCCACGGGGAATCGACGCGAGACACGCCGACGTTGAACTTACCAGTCGCGGTGTTGAGGTTGTACACGTTGGGCACAAACGTATCCGGGTAGCTGTGCGGCGTCCACGTCGTACACAAGATAATTGGTTTTTTGCCGTTAATCTTGCCAAAGTCGTAAGACCACGGACCGGCGTTCTTGACGCCGGACGAGGAGTAGTACAAGTTGGCGTTGGAACCGCCAATGGTCACCACCAAGCCTTGTTCGACGAGCTTCTTCAACGTGAACATGTACGTCACCTTGGCTTCTTGCTTCCACTTTTGGTTGTACGTTTGGTCGATACTGTGCACGTTCACCGAACGACTGTCAGCCTTGAACGCGTACCAAGACACGGCGCGAACCTCTTTTTGCACGGTTTCACCGTACGCGGTGGCAATGGCGCCAAACTCGCCGACGGGCACGCCAGGGTTACCCTCGATAGCCAAAGACACGCGACCACCGGTGGAGGATTGAATCATCGGCGGCGTAGACGTGCGCTCGACCGGTGATTCGGCCTCTTGAACCTCAACAGGCGCCGGGGGCGGCGGCGGCGGGCACACGGCGTCGCACGTGCCAAACGAGTACGACGGCGCCGCCGCATTCGTATCAATCGTACGCACGCGGTTAAAGTACTTGCCATACTTTTGGATGCATTGCTTGTCCGCATCTTTCACGGCGTTGCTCGTCCACGTGCGGCCGAGCGGAGAGCCCGACTGGCCGGCTTCGTACAAGTACTCGCCGCGCTCGTTTTCGAGCACAAAGCTCCATTCCCAATCGACTTGGTCCGTGGTCAACGTAAACTTCTTCAACGCCACGAGCTCCATGGGAATCTTCTCACCGTACTGGAAAATTCATCCTCGCCGTAGTTGTGCTTCACAATGGCGGCGCCGGTGATCGGAGAGGTGAAGAAGCCGCGGTGCGCGCCCGCGGTGGGGGCGTCGTCGACGCACTTCGCGTCCAACGAAAACGTCGCCGTCTTGGGAACCGGCTTGACGTTCGGCAACGGCGCGATCCCGAGCGCGTACTTCGAGCGCATCATCGACACGCCGAGAACGCCGGCGACGGCGGCGAGGGTGTTGAGCATCGACGCGAACGACGTCTTCCGACGCGCTTTCGACGTCGACAGCGCGCGGGGCGGCGCCGTAAACGGTGGACATGGCTCGAACGAGCGTGTGCGGAGGTGCTGTCGTTCAGATCGCCGGCGATACGCTGGGCGCGTGCGCCAATTGACGTTCGATGCGCGGCGCGCGCGGGTCGTCAACACCCAAGTTTCGTGGTGTCGGAACACGACGTGTTCCGCCGCGCGGGCGTATATACAGCATTATTATTTCTACAGTACGAGAATTTGGACCATGTGGAGGACTTATGTGTATTCGCCAGTACGGATTGTGTACATATATTGATTGTAATTGTGTATAGTACGTAAGGATGTGGCGGCGGTGTGTTTTTTGTGGCCTACCATCGGTTCAACCGCGCGGATGTCCAACCCGAACCGATGAAGTAGAGACGTAAAACGTCGGCGTATCGCGTGCGATTCGGGTCTACGCTGATCCAGTCTCCAATGGGGGCGTTGTACGGCGACCATAAGAGCCGCGCGAGCGTTTTCGGCTGAGTCAGCAACGTTTTGACGCTCGGAAAAATGTAGGGTGCCAAAATCGCGAGATACAGCATGCGATAAAATTCAGAGAGATGTTCGTGATGGCCGACGATTTCGAACGACTCGGCGAGTTCACGCATGGTGCCTATGCTCGGTAATGGAATGACGCCCGCGTGCGCGCGAGCGACGAACATGGCTTGTAATTCAGCCAGCTGCCAGTGCGTTCCGAATGGTAAGACGAACAAGATGTACGCCACGCGCGGCTCGTGTGGCAACACGCAGTGCTCGAACAATCCACTCGTCGTCGGCTTGAGTTCATCAGGCATGAACTTGAATTCGCGCTTGTAACCAGTGGCAAAAATGATGGCGTCAAAGTGTGCAGTTTGTCCGTCGACGAATGTGACTTCCGAGCCGTGAATGTGATCGATAATGTTGACGCGACGAATCTTTTGCAGCGCAATGGCTTTGAGTAAATCGCCGCTATCCGTCACTGCCGGCTTCATGTTATGTATGAAACCGTACCAATCCGAGTAGAGGTTCCACACCACGCCAAACCAAGCCGGACACAATGCAGAGAACCAATTCACCATCGTACTCGTACCTTGAATAATGCCACGCGACACAAGCGGCCGCTCGGTGCGAATCGAGAGTGTCGTTGAGATTGCAATATCGGCGAGTTCTTGGGCGATGTCCGAGCCCGAAGCGCTTCCAAGTCCAACGACGAGCACGCGTTGATCGGCGAATTCACACGCTCGCGTGTACTTTTCCGAATGAATCACCTTGCCCGGAAACGTATCCAAACCTTGTACATCGGGCACATTCGCCGCTGTCAATTGACCCGAGCACACCCATACGAAATCAAATCGTTCGACGCTCTTACTTCGCTTTCCCGGCGCTGAAGACGACGACGACGATATTGAAACCTCAAATCCAGAACCGTCATCTAAGGCTCGTACGCGCTCCACTTCGTGACACAAGCGCACGTACTGCCCGAGACGAAACTTTTCGCAATACATTTGAAAGTATCGCATCGTATGCGCCCAGCCCACGTACGCAGGGAACTCGCTCGGCATTCGCAAATCCGCAAACGCTTGGTTCATCTTGGTACAATTTTGCAACACTGACCGAAACACTTTCGACGACTGGTGCGAAAACGCCCACACGCCACCGATGGAATCCGACTTTTCATACGCCACGACATCGAAACCAGCATCAATGGCGTGACGCATCGCCACAATGCCGCTCGCGCCGCATCCGACCACGCATACCCGCCGCTTCCGCGTCGTCCCGGCGTTTGGCGTCGTCCCAACCGAGGCGCCGCGCAGTGGATCTGGCGCCCCACTGCGCGCGCGTGCGACGCCCGCATCAGCACCTCGCCTCAGCACCATCCAACGCAATCGCGCCAACACCGCAATGCACGGAAACATGCCGATGAATGACGCGGACGTCCAAAACACAATGACCCGCGCGCTCTCGAGCGCCGTCGCGCACGCGTGCGACATCGGAATCAGCCACGCGAGCCAAGCCGCGGCGAACGCGCACGCAAACGTCAGCGCGTGTTTTGGAGATAACGTCTCGATGTCTGCCGCGAAGAGCGTCATCGCGAGCTCGACGTGCGCGGCGCAATATGCCGACAAAGTACGGCGTTGGCCCATGTGGGACTATGAAACGTCACATGGCCATGAAACGCGCCGCGAGCGCGCCCGCGCGGCGTCCGAGCGCCCGCGCGCGGCGCCCGATCGGTCACACGCGCGGCGTCGGGGATGTGCGTCATCGCTCGCGCGCGCGCGGGCGCGCGAATGATGCGCTGCGGCGATGAGCTTGAGAAGACACGCGCGCGTGATGGACTCCTGAGCTCCACACACATCGACGCACGAGCGCGCGCGCTCGGCGGCGCGATGATGCCGAGCGACGGCGCGCGGCGGTCCATCGCGTCGCGCTACACCCCGCGCGTGCTCGTGTGCGTCGAACCCGAGCTCGCGAGCGCGCTCGCGGCGACGAATGCGCCGTGCATGCGCATCGCCTTCGCCGCACACGCCTTCGTCGGCGGATTGAACCGCGTCGCGCGCTTGGATGCGGAGAACCCGACGCGCGCGACGACGGTGCGAGCGCTCGAGACGCGATTGGGCGACGTGGATGACGCGCACGGCGACGATGGCGGCGATGATGAGGATGCGCGCGTCGCGAGCGTGGCCGCGGACGCCGTGCGTCGCGACGCGTTTGATGTCGCGAGCGTGGGCGACGCGTGCGCCGGCGCGCGAGACGATGCGGCGATGCTCGCAGAGCGGGCGAGGCGCGAGGCTGAAGCGTCGGTGGCGAGGTGCGACGCGTATTTTGACGTTGAAGAGCGCGCGACGCGATGCAACGACGTCGAGGCGGTGGATCATCCGCTCGGAGGAATAGTGTGCGTGCGCGCGAGATCGAACGTCGCGGACGTCATCGCCGCGTTTGAAGCGCAAAAATCGCGAGTGTTGGCGAGTCGAACGTTTGCGAGCGGCGCGGCGGATCCCGGGATTTGTTTTGGCAAGTGCGTCGTGTGGAACGCGAAGGACGACGGAGGCGTGACGCGGGCGCAGGCGGAAGATATCGTCAAGTCGGTGCAGCAAACCGGGGCGTGGGATTGCGAATTGATTACTGTGAATACGGCTGACGGGAGCGCGGGGTCGTTTTCGTCTCGGGTGGAAATTGTCAGCGCGTGGCGGGACGCGAGACGGCGCGGCGTCGACGGCGCGAGCGGCGTCAATCGAACGCGTAAAGTCGATGATAGTGATGATGATTCAACCATGGGAGAGCACATGAGCGATCGCGACGTTGAGTGCGCGCGAAATTACATGCGTACGTTTACCACGAAGACATTGCTGCCGCATATAGAACAAAAGCTGTTTACGTTGTCGACGCAGATTTTCAACACTCGCAAAGGCTTGCGTAATCAATTCAAGAGTTTCTGGGGCCGTAGCGCGGGCGCGACGCGGCGCGAGGGCGAGGTGGATGGATACACGCATCAATCGCCAGAGTCACAGATTCGTTTGGCTGGGGATTTAGCGTTCATGTGCCGAGATTACGACGCGGCGATGGGACACTACAAGCTCGCGCACGTGGATTATAAATCGCAAAGCGCGTGGCGACATCTCGGGAGTTCATACGAAGCCATGGCGCACGTACACATGTTATCGCGAGTGAATTCTCCCGAGTTGAAAAAGGATATTGATCACGCGTACACGCAAGCGATTGCGAGTTATGTAAAGTTTGACGCGGCGACCGGAGGCGCGCAGTCGGCGCTCGCGACTCGGTTAAAGGTACGCGCGGCTGTTGCGTACGGTGAAGCCTTGCGCGCGCTTAATGCGCATCGCGAATCAAATGTGCCATTTATCCAAGCGTCGGCTATGGGTGGCAATGATTTGCGCGCGGGTTTGCTCCTCGAAAAGGCGGCGTTTACATTTGTCGAATGCTCGCCGCCGATGATGCGTAAATTCGCCTCTTACATGGTTCTCGCTGGCGCGCGGTACGTGCGCGCGGACGCCATCGCCGGCGCCACGCGGTGCTACGCCTACACATTGCCTGTGTTTCGCGGTAAAGCGTGGTCTGCGGCCGAAGAACACTTGAACACGACGCTCGGGCACCTCGTCGCGCGCGCTGGCAGAACAAAGGATGCGGTGGATTTCTTCCGGGACGCCATGCGGTGCGCGCACTTACCTGCCGATCTGCAACGTGAACGCATCATTGAGTTTGAAGAGACCATGGAAAGTTATTTGAGGTCGACGCCAATCGCCGACCGTGACGATCGCGCGAGTGATTTGGCGTGTCCTTTACCCAGCGTTGACGTCGGCGACGTGCACGTGACGTTTGCAGACGACCGCGAATCTCACGACGAATCCGGGATAGATCAAAGTGAAAGCGCATGGAACGTCATCGAGCAAGGTGGTGTTATCCCTCCGAGCCTCACGTCCTCCGTGTCTTCGTCGAATTGGCTTCAAGGCGGCCGAGCGAAGTTTGAAGAGCATCAAACAGACGTTTGCGCTGCGGGTGAAGATTTGAGGGTGGACGTTACGCTCACCAATCCATTACATATAGCCATGGATGTGCGCAATTTACGCGTGCTCTGGGAATTCACACCGAGTGAAGATAGCAATCATAACGTGCAGACGAACGATGCGTGTGGAGAAGATCCCATGGGATCGTTGGTGCGCGCGCACGTAGACACCGCGACGCTCGAGCCGAGGTCCAAGCGAGTCATACGGCTCACCATCACCCCGAGCGTTGCCGGCACATTACGCGTTCTAGGCATTGCATGGACTGTTGGTGAGAAGCAAATCATTCGCGGACGGCGATATTTTGACATCAAAGCTCCGCGCACGCGCCGAGGTCCTAACGGAGAATGGCTTCGCGATGTCCCAAAGCATCGACGCTTGATTTTCAACGTGTGCGAAACCGTACCCCGGTGCGACGCCGCACTCGAAATGCTTCCCGTCACCACCATGAATGGTGCATTGCATCGAGTTGAGCTGGTGATATCAAACGTCACACAACCCATGGCGAAGTGGATTCGCGTGCGATTGCCCAAGTCGGTGTTACGTCCAGTGGACGCGTCGCACGTCGCCGTGAGCGAGCCGACGATTCGAAGAAACGCAAGCCATCCGAACGTGAGCGAAGCATCGGCGGCAAATGCACCTTCGACGTTCACGCCAAGCGATGCGCTTGATGCCGATGGCTTAGTCTACGCTCTTCCGGAATGGCACACCCTCGCGTCCGGGACCTCCATTCGATGGCCGCTGTGGTTTCATCCATCCGCCGTCGGCAGATGCGGAGTACGTATTTGCGTGTGTTACCAGCCCGAACCGCCGGCTCCCAAACTCCTTCAGTATCGCACGATTCGCATCGCCGAGAGCGTGACCGTGACGCCTTCGTTGACGATAAAGAGTCAAGCGCTGCCGTCGTCGACACATCCGCTCGCCCGAGTCGTCAGGTTGACGATTACCAGCGAGTGCGAGCAAACATTTACGCTCGGGCGTGTGTGGCTCGGAACGCCACCAGGCAAAGCTTTCACTCCAGTCAAGTACACGCTTACACTGTTGACGGCAACTGCGACTGCACCGCGCGTGGTGAAGCCTGGTGAAGCCATGGAGACGTTGATTAAATGTTCGCCCGACGGCGCGCCTGACAACGTCAAAGAACCAAAGGAATGGCTTGATTTCGTCGGCACAACGTCAGCCGTAGCCGCTGCCGAACCACTGTTTGCGTTTCACGAGTCACTTAGAAAGGCAGCTCCTGGATCGCGGCGATCTGGGACGATTGATGATGGTTTGATGGTGACGTGGTACACGCCAGACGGCGCCGTCGTCGGCGCGCATCACGTCCCAGACGTGCCTGAATTCGAGCGCGCGGGCGACACCGCACGCACGCCCGTCGCCGCGCGCGCAAAAGTATCTTGGACCATCGAACATGCGAGCGAAGTCGTTCTTGATGAGTCCGCGCCAGAGAATATGACGCGCGTCTCGGTGCTTTTACGCGCTCGTAACGAATCCTCGCAGACGCTCGACGTCGCCTTTGTCGCCGAAGCCACGGCATCAGCACCCGTCAACATCGAAGGCGGCGGCTGGGCACTAGAGCACGACAAAAATGCATGGCAAAATCGCGAAGCAGTGTCGCTCAGCGCGCTCACGGTGGCGCCACCGACGACGTCATCCATCACGGGCGAAGCCCACCGGCGGCCAATTCCGTTGCCACCCGGCAAACCTGTGATTTGGATCGGGCCCGTAAAGCGCATCGTTCGCGCCGTCGCCCCGGGGGCGATCGTAGAATTCCCTCTCATCGCCGCATGTTTCGCCCGCGGCGACCACGTGCTCGATGGCTACGCATTAACGTGGACGGAGTCGACGACGTCGTCCGGGACGCCCGTCGCCCCATCGCCGCCGTCGCCGTCCCGCCGCGCGCGCGCGCTTCAATCGCACGCGTCTCACGTCACCGCACGCGCCGATGACGCACGCAACGCGCCGTATATCATCACGGTCACGTAGTAATTAAACGCGCGATATAGCTCACTCAACGACGTCATTTCGTCGTTGCCTTGTAAAAGTAAAGCACGCTACAAAGCACACACACTCAAAGTGGCGGCTGCGCGCTTTCTTTCGCCACAGTTCGCCCACCGTCGCCCTCGCCCGCGGCCTCTCGCGCGTCGCCATGGGGAAAATCACCAAGCAGAAGATGCCCAAGCAAGGCCACCGCGGTCGGCTCGGCGTGAGCGGCGTCAGCGCGCACCGAGCGCAGTCGAGAAAAGTGAGCAAGCCAGCGATTGTTCGCGAACGAAGTGCCGATTACGTCAAGTTTGAGAAGCTTAAAGCGGATGTCGAGGCGTTAGAGGTGTACGAGAGCAGTGCGTGGAATGGTTTGAGTGCGAGCGAGGCCAAGGCGAAGGCGAAGGAGCTGAAATTGTTGCGAGGAAAGTTGCAGGTGAAGCAGAAAAAGCGAGGCGCGTGAGCTTTGAGGGCGACAAACGCTGAAAGAAAGACGACGAAAGGATTTAAGGAAGCGGTGTATTTTGTAATGATGAGCTATATGTTTGAGGAAGATTTCACAACAACGCACGAGCGCGCGCATGGGCAAAACACCGCGTGGCTAGGGAACGCGGCGCCCGACCGTGAGGCGCGGTGTCTCGCGCGAGGCTACAACATGCTAAAATAAAACTCGGCGTGATGACACGCACACACGCGATGGATGCGCGCACGCTAGAGGAAATACCCAGGTAAAGTCGCCCGAGGCGCCATCATCGTTGCATTCTCTGTGGTTTCCGTAAAGTACTTCACCTCACGATCGAGGTTTTCATCAAACGCTAAGATGGACGCCACGTTCCCGCACCGGTAGCAGTAATTCGGCGCACTCCACACCGTGACCAAACTCTTATCGGGAAACATATACTTCAAACCTTCTTGCACGAGCTGGTGTGCGCGACAAATTAAATTCAATCCATTAATTTCGTTAAACTCATCCGTAACTTTCCTGCCGAAGAGCCAACCGGCGCCGCGCGGGCTCACCGCCCACGTCTCGATATCCTCTGGGTCGCTCCACATCAAGTCGCAAAACGGCCCTTCGTGCGGAATTTCGCACAATCGATCAATCGTACGCACTTGATCGATCGTTCGGATATCCGGCGACAACCCACCGTGCACGCAGAGCACCTTTCCATCGATGACGCACGCCAACCCGAGATAGTCAAACACATCCGTGCACCACCGCCACGCGTTGGCACTCCCATACTTTCTCTGACACTCATCATAAAACCCATACACCTGGGTAATCTGTCTAGACTCATGATTCCCTCTCAACAACGTCACGTGCGCTGGCCAACGCGCCTTGAGTAACATTAACAACGTAAAAGACTCCAGCGAGTTGTACCCGCGATCGACGAAATCCCCCATGAATATATAATTCGTCTCTGGCACCTCGCCCCCGGTCTCGAGCAGTTTCAATAAATCATGAAACTGTCCGTGAATGTCTCCGCACACCGTCACTGGGCTGTGTATGCTTTGTACGTTTGATTCTTCCACGAGGAGCTCCTTCACCATGCCACACAGGCGCTTCAAATCGTACTCTTCTAACGGCTCACAGGCGCGGCATTTGGCGAGCCAGGCGTCGAGGTCCGCGTGTGGGGGCATCTTCGGCGCGTGTGTTTGGCGCTGGCGATGCGCGCGCGTGACTCGACGCGCCGTGCGGCGGCGTGTGCGGTTCAGCGATCGGACCAGCGAAAACCCCACTGGGACTAGGGTATACGATGGCTTTCGAGCGCCGCGCGCGAGACGCGTAATGATGGCGTCTACGCGCGCGCGTTCGTAAATGTGTGCGACGTAAACATGCGAGATGTAACGTTATCGCACCTGACGCGCGCGCGCGGTAAATAGAGTAGTAGTAAGTGTTACAACAAGCGCGAGTACGTTTGGCACCGCCGCGCGGCGCGACATGGACGAGCGTCGATATAAAATTGTGCACACGAACCCGATGTGCGTGATCGTGCGTTAACGCACGCGTGCGGTGAGAACGGTGAGGTATTCGCCAAATTCGTAGCACGGATCGATGGGCTGGTCGCCACCGGCGGATTTCTTTGTCGCGATGGTTGCCGTTTTGCCGACGGCGCGCGCGGCGTTTTCAATAATCTTTGGCATCAAATCATCTTGCGTCACCGCACCAGAGCACGAGCAGGTGATGAGCACGCCGCCCGGGCGTAAAAGTGCCATGGCACGTTTGTTCAGGCCGACGTACTTGGGCAAGGCTTTCGTCAAGGATTGCTTGTTTGGTGCAAATTTTGGTGGGTCTAAAACGACGACGTCGTACGTCCCGCTTTCGCCTCGGTCAATCGCCTCTTGCATGAAATCGAACGCATCGGCGCGAACAAAGTTAATCTTGTCCTGCACATTATTCAGTTCAGCGTTCCGAGCGGCGACGCGCAAGGCGGCATCGGAGGAATCCACGGCGACGACACTCGTCGCTCCACCCACCGCCGCGTTGAGCGCAAATCCACCAGTGTAGCAGCACACATCCAAAACCTTCTTGCCCCGAGATAAATCGCGAATAGCCATGCGATTTTCGCGCTGATCGACGTAGAATCCAGTTTTGTGCCCGTGCTCGATATCAATTGCGTATTGCACGCCATTTTCGAACACGCGGACTTCGCCCGGAATCGCCGTCGCTTCGCCCGTCGCCGCGTCGTAGCACGACATGAAATCTCCAACCACGGGCGTGCCTTCAGCTTCATACATTTTCGCATCGCGTCGCCACACCACCTTAGTATTTGCACCCAAAACGTCCGCGATGCCGCGACAGACGTTCACGCGCTCACTTTCAATCCACGCCGCCGTCGAAGAGCACACCACGACGTCCCCGTACACGTCGGCGTTCAACCCGCTCAATCGATCACCTTCCGAATTCACCAATCGATAACACGTCGTCGACGACGAATCCCCAGTTGTCAAGCCCAAATCCCGTCTCAGCTCAAACGCCTCGCGTATCCGACGTCGCACGACGTCCCCGACGCTCATAACGCCTTCGTGCTCCCACGCCATCTCAGTCACCCGAACCGCGTACGCCGACGTCGAATTATACATCCCAAGACAAATCGGTGCCAACGCATGATCCGTCACGCACACAAAATCATTCGTCTTCACGTTCCCAATCACTTTCTCAATCGCCCCGGCGTAGACAATCGGATTTCCGTCTAAAAACATGTTTGCTTTACCGCGGCTGACGACGACGACGCGAAAGCGCTCGCTCTCGCCATTCGCATCAATCATCCCTCGCAAGCGCGCCAAATTCTCCAGCTGCGCGTCGGTAAAATTGCGTCGCTGACGAGGCATGACTTGGTCGTCGCTGCGACCGCGGCCGCCGCGGCCGCCGCGGCCGCCACGGCCGCCACGGCCGGTCGAAGGCGCGCGAGCGCCCGCGGCGCCGCCGGCGGCTGAAGTGGCATTCGTGCGCGTTGTTTTCGAGAATATCGTCGCGCGCGGCGCGAACGCGGCGCGAACGGCGTGCACACGCGTGGTGAACATGATGTTCGTGCGAGACGTGCGCGCGAAACGGTGGGTGCGCGGTGTGCGCGCGCGCGAGTGACGTCGAGCAAAAGGTTGAGGACCAGCGTCGTGCGTAGAGGACCATTAAAATTACAGCAAGTTATGCTCGTTTACACGAGCCGGGACAGTGATTTGTGTGCGTGTGCGTGGGTGCAGATGGGCGCCACACGGTGTGCACGCGTGATGACGTCGAACGCTCTAAATGGGTATACGGTAAATGTATACGCTCGCGCGCGCTCGACGTTTGATAATGCGAAAGATGCGCGCGTCGCTTACGCGGTTTCGCTCGCGGATTCATTCTCACGTAAGATTTCTTCAAGCGTCGGCTCGAGAGTGTTGACGGTGTTTTCACGGTTGACAATCTTGTCCAAACCGAACAAACCGATGCGGAACGTGTTGTTGCCAGCCGGTTCGTTAATCATAAACGGAACGCCCGCGGCAATTTGGAACCCCTTGGCTTTAAACTTGGCGAACATGGTCGGATCGTCGGTGTAGGACACCACCACGCCCGGGGCTTCGTACCCCTTGGCGGCGACGGATTTTAATCCCTTACCAGCCATCATCGCGCGCGTCTCGCGACCGAGTTCCCACGCCAATTGCTTCACCTTTTCAAAGCCAACCTTTTCGGTTGCCATGGCGGCGCGCTCAAAGAGCGTCAACGCGTCGGTGGGCATCGTGGTGTAGTACGCAAATCCACCGCCGAGGTACGCATCCATGACTTCAAGCCATTTTCGCATGTTAATCACCATCGACGTCGATTGAGAGTTACGCGTGGCGTGCGTACCACGTTCGCTCAACATGATTACAGACGCGCACGCGGGCCCCGTCCACCCCTTTTGCGGCGCGCTCAAAATGGCATCCACCCCAGTCGCCTTCATATCCACCCAAACCGTACCAGAAGCGATGCAGTCCAAGACAAATAATCCACCATGCGCGTGCACGGCATCAGCGACACCCTTGATGTAGTCATCCGGCAAAATGATACCCGTAGACGTCTCCACGTGCGGCGCAAACACCACCGCGGGCTTCTCCTTGGTAATCATCGCCACAACTTCCGCAATCGGCGGAGGCGCAAACGCCGGAGTCTTTTCATCATCCACAGCGCGTCCACGCATCACGATCGTCTCGCTCGGAATGTTCGTTTGCTCGAAAATATCCGTCCAACGGTACGAAAAGTACCCGTTGCGGATAACCAACGCCTTTTTATTCGAGCACCATTGGCGCGCGACGGCTTCCATCCCATACGTCCCACTCCCCGGCATGATCAACGTGCTCGTGGCGTTATACGCACTCTTCAACATGCGATCTAAATTCTTCATCGTATCGCAGAACGGTGCGGACATGTGATTCAACGCACGGTCCGTGTACACCACGCTGTACTCCTTGAGCCCGCCCGCGGCGCGCAACGGCAGAGGCTTATCATGAAACCCAAGCTTCGACGCATCCACGCCTTTGAGCAAATGATGCGCGTCCGCATCGCTCGAGGCTGAATCTCTCGCGCTCGCGCTCGACGACACCCCACGGCGCGTCTCCATCGCGCCCGCGGACGAACTCGCGCCAATCATCGTCGATGATGTCGCGTGCGCGCCCCCTGCGTGGGCGCTCGTGAAAGATCCACATCCGACGCGCGCGACGCGCGCGGACGCGCATGGAATCACCGAAGCGAGGCGTGATAATTCGCGCGCGCGCATCGTGCGTCGTACGGCGTGCATGGCGTGCGTCGGGCGCGCGTCGGGCGGCGAGTTTTGACGCGTCGAGCGCCATCGCATGGCCCCCTGTGGGCGGGGATAAGGCACCTCTGTGCGCTCTACCCCTTAGGGTACAGGATTATACGTACTGTGTGTGTTCGAGTGGAATGCGATGGATTTTATGGGGGCGTGGATGGGATGGCGATTCACATCCTGGGACCGGGATGGGCGTGTGTACGTGTAGAGTAGGAGGGCTTGGGGTGTGCGTGCGGTTTTATGCGTTTTGTATTTACATTGGTGGCGTCGTGCGTGCGCACGTTTCCGCGACGACGACGACGACGACGCGCGCGCGGCAGTGTCGCGCGACGACGGCGACGACGGCGCGGTGATGCGATCGGTGGTGGCGTCGCACGCGTTCGCCTCGACGTCGGCGGCGGCGGTGCCGGGTGCGCGGACGATGACGACGGAGACGACGATGACGATGACGATGAAGACGGTGACGGCTGGGGCGAGGCGTCGGTCGTGCGCGGCGTGCGCGGCGGCGTCGTCGGGGGCGTCGGGTGGTGATGGGGCGGTCGTGGAACTCGACGCTCGATGCGGTGGCGACGGACGAATGATGGGGCATCGGGCGAGGACGAGGACGAGGACGAGGACGAGGACGAGGAGGCGAGGCGACGAGGCGCGCGCGAGGTACATGGGATCTGGGACGTATGATTCGTACGACTCGTACGACGAGATTGAGGATGATCCCGAGCGCACGGCGTTTGATAATGTGGAGTGGCACGCGCAGACGCTGGCGAAGCGCACGAAGGATGTGCTGCGGAAGACGGATTCGTCGGGGATTTGGACGGTGGGGACGACGGTGGGCGTGTTCGTCATCGCTGGGTTGGAATCTTTAGAAGCGGAAGCTGCGGTGCGCGGTGAACCATTGGAGATGCTACTTCCTCCTATTGTACCGCTAACTTTCATCCCGGCGTTGAAGGATGGCGGCATCGAGCGTGCGGAGGAGGTGCTTCAAGCGGTGTTTTTGTTTGAGTACATTGTTCGCGCGTGGTCGGAGGAGTTCAAGCTCAAGTATTTGCGTTCGCCGACAGCGCTGATTGATTTCTTGTCATTGCTCCCGACGTTTGGGTTTTTGTTGAGTTTACTCGGGATTGGTGGTGCGGGGCAGATGGCGACCGATCAGTTCCGTCCGTTGCGGTTATTCCGCGTGTTGCGTTTGCTTCGCGTGCTCGACTTGGATGGCTCCAAAGATAAGGAGAGGAATAAGGGTGCGCCGCGCGTGAAGAATCAAAACGAAAAAGTCGTCGCCGTCGCAGTGGAGTTTTTGTGCGTGTTTTTGATCAGCGGAGAGTTGTTTTATGATTTGGAGGTGGATAAAAATCCAAACATTTCCGACGTCGGCGACGCGATTTATTGGAGTTTTTTGACGTTGACGGGTATTGGGCAACCGTTTGAGGCGGTGACCGCAGAAGGGCGCATCGCCACCGTCGCCGCGATTCTTACCGCATTAGTCGTCGTTCCACTTCAGCTCGCGGTATTGGTTTCGGCGCAAACAGAGGCGCAGCAAGCTCAAGATGCCTTGCCCGCCGGGACGCCGCCGCAGGCGTTGGGTCCCGCTGCTCGACTCGGGTTCGGCGCACCAGTGCCGATCACGCCTGTACGAACGAACGATCAAATCGCGATGATGCGCGAATTCGACGGTGCTGAGTTCATGACCACTGATTCCATGACGGAAGATTCCAAATGGTTGCGAATTAGAGAAAAGGAGGAACTGCGCGCGGCGCGGAAACAAATTCGTAGCATGGAATTGCAAATTGAAAGCTTGAGAGAGTCAAATGAGGAATTGCGAAGTGCATTGTATGCGCTTCAGCCAAACCTCTCGAGCGAGTTAGAGAAAGAGTCCAAGGGGAACAGTTAAGAGCACGGCACCACACGCTATTCTTTAAATTTTTTTGCGCAGCGCACCTCGTGACGAGGAGATAGGATTTGTGATACGCACGCACGCATTTATTCTTTTGTTGTTTTGTTCAATATTTTTAAATGTATTATGGTGCTGACTAATCATCATCAGAATCAAATTTGATCGAGTTCACCGCTACGTCGTCGATGGCGCCACCAAAGTAGCTTCTCTTACGTTTGTTTTTCTCGTGTTGGAATCTAGCGCCTCGAACTTGTCCGAGCACTTGCTGCGCCTTGGCTCCGTATCCAGCTTCGCCAAACGTGCCTTCATAAGACATGTCCCACGAACCTTTCTTACCTAGCCATTCTGCGCTATTAACTCTGTGTTTGAATCAAAAAGAAGAAAACGATGCGGTCAGTATTTGGACGGCGCGCTCGCGATACACGTTATACGCGTGTGTGATTGCGACAGTCAAGGCTCTCACCTCTGAAAGGGCACGCCCGGCTGTTTTTCATTTTGAACCGGGACGCTTTGACTTCCCTTAGCCGCGTCAGCCTTTGAAGATTTCGACGGTTGAGGGGTTTTGCTCTTTTTGCTTACCTTGTCGCTGGATGATGAAGAGGACGACGAGCTCGACGAAGATGACGAGCTCGAAGATGACGAGCTCGAAGACGACTTCTTGTCGGACGAGCTCGACGATGATGACGACGAGGCGTCATCCTTGGTATCTTCCTTCTTCTCGCTGCTGCTGCTGCTCGAAGATGAAGACGACGCCTCCTTCTTAGCCTCCTCCTTTTTGTCGGACTCGCTAGAAGAGCTCGAAGACGACGACGAGCTGCTCGACTTGGACTTGGACTTGGACTTGGAAGACGAGCTGGAAGAGCTGGAAGAGCTCGACGAAGAGCTCGACGCCTCCTTCTTGGCAGCTTCCTTCTTCTCAGATTCGCTCGACGATGAGGACGAGCTCGACGAACTAGATGAGCTCGACGCCTCCTTCTTGGCAGCTTCCTTCTTCTCAGATTCGCTCGACGATGAGGACGAGCTCGACGAACTAGATGAGCTCGACGCCTCCTTCTTAGCTTCTTCCTTCTTCTCAGACTCGCTGGAAGAACTAGAAGAACTAGAAGAGCTCGAAGAGGACGACGAGCTCGACGCTTCCTTCTTGGCAGCTTCCTTCTTTTCAGACGAGCTCGACGACGAGCTACTAGAAGAACTACTGCTCGAGCTCGAATCCGCTTTTTTCGCCGCCGATGCCGGCGCCTTTTTCTCAGACTCAGAAGAAGAACTGCTGCTCGAGCTTGAGCTCGAGCTACTGCTCGAATCCGCCTTTTTCTCGGCGCTCTTGTCGCTCTCGCTATCGCTCGAAGACGCGCTCTTACTCTTACTCTTGGAAGACGAACTCGACGAACTGCTGGATGAACTCTTGCTCTTGCTCTTGCTCTTGCTCTTACTCTTAGACGAACTCGAGCTCGAGCTACTACTGCTGCTCGACGAACTCGCCGGCTTTGCGCTCGCCTTTTTCGCCCCCGAATCCGAATCGCTGCTACTCGACGAAGAACTACTCGACGAACTCGACGAACTGCTCGACGACGACGACGAACTATTCGGCTTGGCCTTCTTCGCCGCATGCTCATTACCATCATCACCGCCCTCTCGCGCGCGTTTCGCCGCACCGAATTCATACGCCTCCACGAACGCCGCCGCCGCCGCCGCGACCGCCGCATCCTCGAGATCCCTCTCACCCCCGTCGCTCCCAGCGTGCGCGATGAGCTCCGCGTGCGCCTTCAGCCGTCGCTCCGCGCGCATGGCGGTAATCGTTTTCATCATCCCGCACGCGCGTAAATACGCCTCCACGGGGCGGAGCAGCGGCCCGAGCCGCGCGGGCGTCAGCGACGACGACGATGGCGGCGCGGACATGTCGATCGATGTTTTATATAAATGCGCGCGTCGGCGTGCGCGTCGCGCGTCGTCGCGCGGTCGGTGGGCGAAGAACGAGTGTGCGTGAGGCGTTCGCGCGAAGCGTTCGCGTCGGGCTTAGTCGTCGGCGTCGTCGCGCGGCGGAGAGTGCCGGCGCGTCGTGGCGGCGGCGCGACCGCTTGGCGGCGCCGCCAGCGAAAGAAACCAAAATAAAAATCATTCATACTCATAAAACCGCCTCGTGTACACGAAAACACGAGACGCTAAAAGTATTTATACATGTCTCGATATATGCGTATACCTTTGCATACCAAAGCGCATCCAATATACGAGTGGTGTACCACGCCTCGGCACGCCCTATGATGACGTCACCACACGTCTTTGTCGTACTAAGACAGTGATTATGCCTATGTGATAAACGCGGGAAAAAAGCGTCGAAGCGGCGCACTTTTTGTGTCCCATGGGATATCCCACGGCTGACGCGTCATTCGTCGTCGCTCGACGCACGCGCACACGTCGCACGCCTCACACCACCCCTTACGTCGCAGCAATGAGTGCCGCTGGGTATGAATTACGCGGGATCTACGGCACCGAGCCGTACTGGCCCGAGAAAAAGTTGAAGATTTGCATCACCGGCGCTGGGGGTTTCATCGCCTCGCACTTGGCGATGCGTTTGAAGCAAGAAGGGCATCACATCGTGGCGTGTGATTGGAAGCGTAACGAACACATGGAGGTATGTTGTTTTGTGTGTGATGTATCGTCGTTCGTATCGTGGTGTTGAGATGAGTATTGGTGATTATGATGTCGACGAGCTCGCGCGGTGGGGTTAAAGCTCTTCGCTCTTTTCGCGCAAACGCGACGAGGGCCGACGACTGACGCCGCGGTTGGATGTGTATGACACGCACGAATGCTACAGGAGGATATGTTCTGCCATGAGTTCATCTTGGCTGATTTGCGATTGTTTGAAAACTGTAAAAAGGTTCTCGAAGGGTGCGACCATTGCTTCAACTTGGCCGCCGACATGGGCGGCATGGGGTTCATTCAATCGAACCATTCGGTTATTTTCTACAATAACGTGATGATTTCTTTCAATATGATGGAAGCGATGCGCGTGCAAGGCATTACGCGATGCTTTTATGCGTCGAGTGCGTGCATTTACCCGGAAGGCACGCAATTATCCACGGAGATGGAGGATGGCTTGAAGGAGGCATGCGCGTGGCCGGCGCAGCCGCAAGACGCGTACGGGCTTGAAAAGCTTGCCAGCGAGGAAGTGTACAAGCACTACCAAGGCGATTTCGGCATCCAAACGCGCATTGGTCGTTTCCACAACATCTACGGTCCGTACGGTACCTGGAAGGGTGGCCGTGAGAAAGCCCCGGCGGCTTTTTGCCGCAAGGCGGCGACGGCGACGACGGAGATTGAAATGTGGGGCGACGGTAAGCAGACGCGCTCGTTCACGTACATTGACGATTGCGTTGAAGGTATCTTGCGTCTCACCAAGAGCGATTTCGCCGAGCCCGTGAACATTGGCTCCGATGAAATGATCTCTATGAACGAAATGCAAGCCATGGCGATGAAGTTCGCGGGCAAGGAGTTGCCCATCAAGCACATTCCGGGTCCGGAGGGCGTGCGCGGTCGCAACTCCAACAACGAGCTCATCAAGGAAAAGCTCGGCTGGGCGCCTTCGGTGAAGCTTGCCGACGGTCTCAAGGTGACGTTCGAGTGGATCGCTACTCAAATCGCCAAGGAGGCTGAGAAGGGTGTCGACACCGCCGCCGCTTTTGGCAAGTCGACGATTTGCGGCACGCAAGCGCCGACAGAACTCGGCGCGCTCCGCGCCGCTGACGGCGAAGAAAAGTTGTAAGTTGGACTGGAACGATTCAAGTAGCACTATTTTTTGAAACTCGCGCGCGCCACTTTCCGCCACGCACGAAATCTTTCCATCACAAGTTGTGTTGATAGCGTTGAAAATATCAAAACAAGCGCATGGCTTATTTTATTTTTAGTGTCATCATCTCATCGCCATTTGTTGTGAAATTCGCTAAAGGTACAGTTCGCTATTACAACTCTTCGTCTAAAACACCATCGGGCAGAAATCTGTCGCGCCGTCGCCGTAGGATTTCCGCGCGCCACGCTGCACGACAGCTCGACACACCGGGCACGTCTTGTTTGTGCCACTATTTGCGCCCGTGGCCGAGCTCGGTTGTCGTTCGAACCACTCTGCGATGCAATCCTGGCAAAATATGTGCGAACACGTCAATTTCGTGGCGTCCACGCACGCCTCTTGGCAAATGGCGCATTGATTCCCCGACTCCATCAACTCCTCGCTCGTCGCAGATTCTCCGAGCGCAGACGACGAATTCTTCGCCCATGGCAAGCCCAAGGTGGCGATAAAATCTCCCACGCGATGAATCACGCTCCGAAGCTTGATTACGACGTATAAGCCCGTGATGACCCACGCGAAAAGGCTCACGAGCTCGCGCTGAAACCACGCGCACCACATCGGCGTCGGCAGCGCCGATCGAACAATTAAACTCGCATACTCCACTGTGGACAGCACAGCCGCTCGTCGACGATACACACGCGCAGTCGGCATTTTCGCTGCCGCACCTCCGGACGCCGTCGTCGCAGACGGCGTCGAATTCATCGACGTAGACGCGCCGACGAGCGCGCGAAGGCGTCCGATGGGAAGCGATATGATACCAATTTTCACTAGCATCGTCACGAACTTTGCCGCGTAATCCACAGCACACATCTCAAGCACGGTCTCAATGAACCCACACGACCCTTTCTCACCCCGAGGCACGACGAACAGCAGACGTCGCCACATTTTCCCTCCGTACGCTCCGTCGCTCGCGCTCCTCGCGCACATCACCGCGCCTAAATGCATCAATAAAATCACCCCCATCGCCGTCATCTCGGGCATCTTCGCGCGCTCCTTCGCGCTTGCATTTTCAACGATTCGAATATTCCCGGAAACGCTCGTGTACGAGAGCCACGCCACGCAAAACAACATGAAAAAGTACTCGTAGATGAACACCGCGATAAACAACAGCGTCATCGGCGCAAACCTCTCAGCGTTCGTCAGCGCCACGCGCAGGCGAGA
>Ga0222714_10000900_pt1 | contig 33781 bp, 27 predicted proteins | sample C33_3DmetaG_FD_165048 | JGI IMG/M metagenome (GOLD analysis project Ga0222714, IMG submission 165048) | Estuarine water microbial communities from San Francisco Bay, California, United States - C33_3D | ecosystem: Environmental > Aquatic > Marine > Unclassified | place: USA: California... | reverse complement strand
ATTTGCGTGGCGCTAAAGTGCTCGATGATGCCGAGGTCGAAATCCTGCGGGCCGAGGTCGAGCGCGTGATCACCGAACGCGATCGGGAGGATATTCCGCAGCCGGTGCTTTGTCACAATTTCACGCACAGCGAGGAAGCGCCGGTGTGGCAGATCGTGAACATTTGGGAGGCCAGTCCGCCTTTCAAAACCCTCACGACGAACGCCAAGATTTGCGAGGAGATGGCACAATTGACCGGAGCCGACAGCCTGCGGATCTGGCACGATCAAATTCAATACAAACCGGCCGGCCGCGGTGGAGTGAATATGTGGCATCAGGACGCGCCACTCTGGCCGATTATCGCGCCCATGACCGAGGTGACTGCTTGGGTCGCACTCGATGATGTCGATGTGGATAATGGCTGCATGAGCATGGTCCCGGGCTCACACCTGTGGGGCGACCAGATGGCGATGATCCGAAACTGGAAGGATTTCGAGAAAGACGTGCCGGCCGAATTTGAAGGCCACCCGGTCATTGTTAAAAAGTGTCCGGTGAAAAAAGGTGAAGTGCATTACCACCACTCTGTCACCTGGCACGGCTCACACGCCAATACGAGTGGGCGGCCACGCCGCGCCATTGCGCTCCACTTCATGACCGGCGAAACACGCTACGTCGAATCGGGCGAACACCCGATGAAACAATTCGTCACCGTCAAGGATGGAGAGATGCTTCAAGGGGAACACTTTCCGCTCGTTTGGAGCAACGGCGCCGTGCCGGCCTGAGCCGGTTTGTAGGGCGGGGTCACTGACCCCGCCTTTGACATTATCCGCATTCGCAGGCCGGATCAGCGATCCCGCCCTACATCAATGCGACGCTGCGAGGGCCTTGGTCTTGGCCGATGCGAACAGGTTTGCCAGTTGGTGCCAGGTCCTTTGCGGCAGCTCGTCGTCGGCGGCTTTGACCACACCCTTGATGTGATCCGGCTTTCTGACCCCGGCAATCGCACTGGTGATCGCTGGATTGGTCAGCACCCAGCGCATGGCCAGTTCAGCCATGGTCAGACCCAGTTCATTTGCGATACCCTTGGCTTCGTCGATGGCGGTGAGAATCGTGCGAAGTCCCTCGCCATGAAACAACGGACTGTTGGCCCGATTGCCGGTGATAATTGAATCTGGTTTGTAACGTCCGCCGAGCAGACCACGAAACAGAGGTGAGTAATTGATCACTCCAATTGTGTGGTTGAGGCAGTAGGGTAGTTCGCGGGCTTCGATATCCCGGGCGAGCAAACTGTAGGGCGGCTGCAGGCAACTTACCTCGAAATGTTTTGCGTAGAGATCCATTTGCTCGGGATTGAGATTGCTGACTCCGAACCAGCGCACCTTGCCCTGTTGTTTTAGAGTCTGAAACGCCCGCGCGACTTCATCTGGTCGGGTGATGGCGTCCCAGGCGTGGATTTGGTAAAGATCAATTCGGTCGGTCTGGAGCCTTTGCAGGGATGCTGCGCAGGCGCGCAGGATGTAGTCGTGGGTAGTGTCGGGATGACGGGGACCATCGGCGAAATTCCAAAAGAACTTGGTCGCGATGGTGAATTGGTCGCGCGTGCCATCCTGCTTCAGCAATTTGCCGAGCTCTGTTTCGGCATGGCCGTCGCCATAGGCATCGGCGGTGTCGATGAAGTTGACCCCGAGTTCGAGGGCAGCGCGCAGGGAGTCAGCCCACGGGCCCACCGGCACCTCACCCCAGAAGGACGGGCTCAGCTGCCAGCAGCCAAAGCAGATGCGAGAAACGTTTAGGTCGGTCTTTCCAAGTTGGGTATACTTCATGGCAAAAATCTCTTTGCACGTTAACGCGTATTCGTGGCGGCGACCAGTCCCGATCAAACTTTAACGCAGCTTTCCTGCTTGGTGCCTATGGCGTGGACAAGTGCCGGCCTCATCTTCTGCCTGTGGGGATGAAGATTCTTATCATCGGCGGCACGTTGTTTGTCGGTCGCGCACTCACAACGGTGGCGCAGTCCCGGGGACATGCGGTTACGCTGCTGAATCGAGGCAAGACCGCTACGAAATTGCCGGCGGGAGTTGAGCATATCCAAGCGGATCGTGATGCCGGCCTCGAAATGCTCGCCACCGGATCTTGGGATGCAGTCGTCGATACCTGTGCGTATTATCCCCGTCAGGTGAGATCACTGCTGGCGGCGCTGCCTGGAGAACCGCACTATACCTTGGTCTCGAGTGTTTCTGCCTATTCAGATTTTACCCGAAAAGGATTGGATGAATCGGCCGAGCTGTCGGTTCCGCTGATGGATGACTCCATCACGAGTTTTGACCGGCACACTTACGGACCGCTCAAATCCGGTTGTGAGCAAGCGGCCGGTCCGGATGCATTGATCATTCGCCCGGGGATTATTGTCGGGCCCCATGATCCGACTGGACGTTTTGCGTATTGAGTGCGGCGACTTGCGGCGACCGAGACGTTTCTTGCGCCGGGTGATGGCTCGACCGCTTTGCAAATCATCGACGTGCGGGATTTGGCGGCGTGGATGGTGCACCTGGTTGAACAAAAAGTGACGGGTGCCTTTAATGCCGTGGGGCCGGCGTTGCCGCTCCATTTCGGTGAATTCATCCAGATCGGTCTCCATACCTTGGAGAGTCGGGCGTTGCCGCGGTGGGTTGGCGAATCCGTGCTGGCTGAAAACAAGATTGAGGGCGGTTCCATGCTGCCGCTGTGGATACCATCCACGGCTGAAAATCTTGCCGGTATGTTTGAGGTGGATGGCCGCAAGGCTTGGCTGACCGGACTGCAACTGCGCGGACTCGTTGTCACGATTCGTGATGTCGCGACTTATGAGGTGACGGTGGGCAAACCGGTGAAGGTTGGCCTGTCGAGCGAAGACGAGCACGCACTGCTGGCGCGACTCAGCCGGCCCTGACGGACTGCGTGCGGTTACGCACCGGCCCTCCGCCCGTGAAATTATGGGCAGGCTCGTCTCAGGTCTTTTTCCGCGTTTGGGGTGCGGGGCGTTTGGCAGTGGTCTGCTTCTTTGTCTTGCTGTCCGGGCTTTGGTGTGGCGTGTGAGCCAACTCCAATTTCATGCCATCCGGGTCTTGAAACCAGACCGCATAATAGCCGCGGCTATTATTCATCTCACAGGGCGCATCCAGAATGGTGGCGCGGTGCTTCTTCAGCAATCGGTGCAGGTCATCCACTTGTTTGCGGCTTTCGGCATCCCAAGCCAGATGACTGAAGCCCGGAGCTTCTGGATCGTAGCTTTTGCCTTGGCCGGCTTTGCGGACGCGCAGCAGGATCAAGTCACCGATGCCGTGCTTTTTTCGATACAGGATGATGGCGCCGTTGCGGGCGTGCTTGTCATAGCCCAGAAAGGTGCAGACCGGATCGTAAAATTTTTCCGAGCGATCGAGGTCGGTTACGTGCAGGGCGAGGTGATTTATTGAAGCCATGTTTGGGGCGGGGTTAAATGCCGGGTGGTGGTTTATCGGTGCGTCGGCTGCATTTGGACAATGCAGAGCAGCTCGCGTTAATCGCCGGTCCGACTGGCCACCCAGAAACGGCACTCGTCGGAAAAATCACGCACTTTGCGGGGCTCAGCTGAGATCCGACGGCGCATTTCGTCATATTGGTGGGTCCAACCGGTGGCCTTGAGGTCGGCGAGAATCTCCTCGCGCACGGGGAGATGCATGAACGTGCGGCCGACGCCGTCTTCCTCGTAATAGCGGTCGCCAAATTCGCGCAGGATTGGGTCCTGTTTTCCCTTGGCCCAACGCGCGGCTTCCAGTCGCCACAAGACGCGTTCCGCCGGGGAATCCTCCCGGTCGTGCGTGGTGAACATCAATGGCGCACCCGGGCGGCAGAATGCGGCCATGGAACGCAGGGCGCGTCGCCGATTACGGCGAAGGGGAATTTGCATCAGGCCGTTGAACATGAACAAGGCACCATCGAATTGAAGGCCACTTAGCATCGGACATTTATCGAGGCGGGTCGCGTCGGCGTGAAAGAGGGTGACGTTGACGTTGCGTTCGATCACGAGACTTTGCGCCTGCGCGAGCAGTTCCTCGGCGAAATCAAAAGCATGGAGGCTCCGATACCCGGCTTCGGCCAGCGCGACCGAAACCCGGCCAGCGCCACAACCGGCCTCCAGCAGTTGCGCGGCCTTGTTGGGGAAAAACTGCTCGACCAAGATGCGTTCGGATTCCCAGAGCCCGAGGGCATGCGCAGCCTTGGTGTAGTGCACCACGGCGCGCACATCATTGAAATCTTCGCGCACAGTCGCGCCGCGCACTGGTCGCACGGATTCGCTCATAAGTTCTTGGCGAGGAAAGTTTCCACGGCTTCGAGAAACTCGCGATAGTGCTTCCGGTCGGAGAAGCCATGATACTCGGTATCGAAGAAAAGCTTTTCGTGAGGGATATTATGCGCCGCGAGTTCGGAGAGCAGTTTGGTAGATTGCTTGTAATTGACCGTGCCGTCCTGTTTGCCGTGGATGACGTAAACCGGGCACTTGATGGCGGCCACATGGTTGATGGGTGACATCGCCTCGAAGCGTGCTTCCTGCTGCTTGGGGTCGCCGAGTTTCTCGACCAGAACATCATAATTGAATTTGTCGTATTTGCTATCGGCCCAGCGTTGGCGGATAAGTTGTTGCCAATCGAAGACCCCGGCAAAAGTAACCGCGCAGCGGTAGAGATCGGGTTCGAAGGCGGCGCCGGCCACCGCGAGATAACCACCAAAGCTGCCGCCAAAAATGGCGACGTGATCACCATCAACAACACCCTGTTTGATCAATTGGTGCACGCCGTCCGTGACATCATCGTGCATCTTGCGAAACTCAAATGAGTCGGTCTTGGAAATGGCGGTATTGTAGCCGGTGGAGCCGCGGTAGTTGGGTTGGAAAACCGCATACCCACGTGAGGTGAAGAATTGGACTTTGGTATTGAAGCCCCATTTGTCCCGCGCCCATGGACCGCCGTGAGGATTCACGATGAGGGGCGGTTTTTTGCCGTCGGCCCGCGGCGCGGGCAGGGATAGATACCCTTCGAGTTGCAAGCCGTCGCGGGCAGTGAATCTGAAAGGCCGCATGAGGCTGGCCTCTTGTGGCTTAAGCCAAGGACGGCTTTCGGGGAGGGCCATCAAGGCTTTGTCTTTGCGCGTATAGACGACATAGCGGGACGTGTCCTGGCCGGAGGTGGAAGCGACGACGAAACGTTCAAGGTTCTTGTCGCAATCGTAGATGATATTTAGCCGACCGGGCAGCAGGGCGTTGATCTCCTTTTGCACCTCGGCGAATTCCGGATCGAGCGGGAGTTGCGCCCGCACGTCGCGTTCGTAGTTGAGGGCGAGGTTGCGGACTTTGCCCTTACCGGTGCGAACCTTGAGAATCCACGCATCATTCATTGAATAGTAGGGATCGCTGTAGAGAGCGGGGCCGAACTCACCGGTGCTGACGCGATAGCGGTGGAGGGTGCTGGTGGTGGAATCCGGGGCGTAGTGACCGATGTAAAGGTAGTCCGGGTCCTGGTCGTAGGAGATGATAGTGGTCCGCTCGTGGTCGAAGGGCAGGGTTTGCCAAGGCGCTTCCGGCCCGGTGCGATAGAGGAAGATCATCTTGCCATCGCGGTAGAGTAAGAGCAGACGCAACTCCCCTTCGATATCGGTGTCGACGCCGTGATACTCGCCGTCCGGAATGGTGAGCCACTCCTTGACCATGTAACGGTTGTCCTTGACGCCTGAAATGCCGGAGGGACTGCGATTCGAGCTTATAATGGCGAGACCGGTGCGCCCAGTGTCCCAAGTCCGCGCGATGGGAAAGTTGGCGATGAAGAGAGCGGGGTCCCGGCGCAGGTGATCGATTACCTCCATATTGACCACCTCGTGCATGAGATAGCCGGTGATCTTGCCCTTGGCGGCATCAAAGATCGCAATCTGTTGCTGGTGATTTGCCGGGTGGTAGGCCCGCACCAGCAGGCGGCCTTCATCGATCCAGTCGAAATCAAAGATATCGAAGCCCTGTAGTTCGTATTTTTCACTCTGACCGGTTTTGAGGTCCGTTATATTCAGATTAAAATACTCACGACCGGACGGGGTGGCGAAGGCCAGATAGCGGCCGGTTTCAGAAATCGTCACCTGATTGATATCCGGCCAACGGACAAAGTCGTCCGTCGGGGGGAGGGCGGCGAATGATCCTGTGGTGATCAGTATAAAAAGCAGGAATAGGCGTTTGGATACGGTAAGCATATTCGAGTTGAAGTTACCCAAACCTAGCCCGGTCCGGCCGAATCGTGCAAGAACCCGCGTCGGGTGGCTTAGCTTTTTTGCCAAGCCGCGATGAACATGCCGTTGGCGGTGAGATCCTGGGGCCACAAATAGGCGGTGCTGGCTCCGTTGGCATTGGGCAAGGCGAGCGGCGCGGGGGCCAATTCGGGATGAGCTGCGGAGAATGCTGCCACCACTCCAGTGGTCTCGGTGCGGGTTAGCGTGCACACCGCATAGATCAGTCGGCCACCGGTTTTTAGTGATCCGGCGACATGGTTGAGCAAGGTTAACTGAGTGGTGGCGAGCTCGCGCACGTCATCAATAGTAGTGGTCCAACGCGCGTGGGGATTGCGCTGCCACGTGCCCACACCGCTGCACGGTGCATCGATGAGAATGCCGTCGAATTTCGCCTTGGTCGGCAAGTGATTCGAACCGTCCCAGAAGGCGCTGCGGTGGTTGTAGAGTTTTGCGCGGGTGGAACGCTTCTTGAAAACCTGCAGGCGTTTTTCGGAACGATCGGTCACCCAAATGAGACCTTTGTTCTGCATGAGATCGGCGAGGTGCAACGTCTTGCCGCCTTCACCAGCGCAGGTGTCCCACCAAGTTTGTTTGGCGGCGGGGGCGGCCGCTATGCCGACCATTTGCGAGGCAAGGTCTTGAATTTCAAATTCGCCTTCATGGAACTGGGGGGTGCGGAAGAGATCCTTTTCACCGAGATAGCGAACGGCATCAGGCGAGGCGGGGGTGAATTCACACTTGCCCAGGGATTCGGCGAGTTGGTGGGCCTTGCCGGGCCGGGCGCGCAACCAGAGGGCTGGTTCGCGCTGGATCTGACGAAGATAATCCGGGGTGAGATCCATCTCGGCTTTCAACCAATCCGGCACCGCTCGCGCTTCGAGGGCCTCCGCCTTGACCGAGCGTGGATCTTTTTGAAACCGCTCATCCAGCATCATGGCGTGTTCAGCCTGGGTTTGCCGCGAAGCCTGGGGATCGAGCCAACGCTTCCAGCGGAAGCAAATGAACACGCCGCGACTGATCGCCCGGCGCATTTGAGGGGCCAGATAAGTGTGCTCGTAGAAATACCGCCGCAACGCAGCATCGGCCGGCATCTGGGGCGTGACGGCGGCGATGATGCGGGCAACATGATTGAGAATGGCTTGATCGGGCATGATGATTGGCACCACGGAATACACGGAACCCACGGAAGGAAAGGTCAGATTAGTCGGATGAGTGCCGAGCGTCGATCAGGAATGATTTGCCACGGAGCCGTGGAGACACCGGGGGACTAAACTTCAGCGTTGGTGCAGTCTCGTTGCCTTGGCACCTTTGTGGCAAAAGAAGCGATGGATCGCTCTCAATTGCGGAGCTGGCCGAGGTAGAGTCGGGTGATGTATTCGAAAGTCACGCGGTCGTTTCGGGCATGTTGCCCAAAAATCTCGCTCAGACCTTGCATAAACACCTCGTGACCCGGCTGACCGGCATTGGGCACATAGGAGGAGGAGAGGGCGCGGCCGATCAACCCGGCCAAATCAAAGTGTTGGGCGTTCGGAAATTCGAACAACTCAAAGTCAACCGGGGCAAAGAATTCTGCGATCAACTTGGTGTCGATGCGGGTGTGGTTTACCTGATCGTAGTCGGTGGACTTGGTCTTGAGCAGATTTTCGTAAGCTTGGAGAAACGGGGTGGTATCGGTCAGGCGTTCGTTCCAGATCAATGCCACCCAGCCGCCGGGCTTGAGAATCCGGGCAAACTCGCGACGCGTCTTGGTCGGTTCGAACCAATGAAAGGCCTGTCCGACCGTGATCATATCGACTGATGCATCGGCGAGGGTGGTGGATTCTGCCGCGGCATTGACGCTGCGGAAATTGGGCTTAGCGGCCAACAGGGTCTCTGCGGCGCGGCGCATGGATTCGTTGGGTTCGACCGCTAAGACCTGCCCGGCATAGGGCAGTAGCACGGCGGTAGATATCCCGGTGCCAGAGCCGACGTCGGCTACGATCGATTGCGGGTTTAATCCGGTCTTGGTCTGCAGGATTGCAATCAGCTCGGCCGGGTAACCGGGCCGGTAGCGGATGTAGTTTTCCACCCGATCGGAGAAGCGTTGCGTCGAATCGGGCATGTTGTGTGAATGGTGCTCAGCCCGCTTTGCGACCCCAACGCCGTTCCTGTTTCAGCTCGAGCGGCTTGGTCTCGATCTGCACCCCGGCGACCGCGGGGTGGTTGCGGATTTCCTGAAAGTCGGCCGCGGTGAGTTTCCAAGTCAGCGCGGTGCTGGCCTCGGCGATAGGGGCGATGCGATCCTCGAACATGAAGCCAAAGCAAACGCGGGTGTCACCGGTGCGAGCATCGATGGTTTCGCGCAGATATTTGAAGAAGGCAGGCAACTCGGGATATTCGGGCCGCAGCAACCATGTTACGCTTTTGACGATACCCGTGATGAAATTATCCAGCGGGTAGCATTCCTTCACGTTGATGCGAGCGCCGTCATTGCCGACGATGATGTTGCCCTGCACCAGCACGGGTTGTTCCGCGATGAGGTTTTCACCGTAGTTGGCATACCCATCCGCAAACATGTTGAGCGCGACCGAGGCTTGTTTGGTAGCCAAAGAGAACGCGGCCCATGGACGATTATCTTTGCGGGATAATTTCTTGGCGATGTTGCCGGCAATGCCGCAGAGCCGGAAATCCACGCGCTCGGTGAGTTGGGTGAGCTGATCCACCGTGTAGGTGTCAATCGACTCGGCTAAACCGAGATACTGATTCATCGGGTGCCCGGAAATATAGAATCCCAACAGCTCCTTTTCGAACTGCAGTTTTTCCGGCGGACTGAACTCGTCATTCACCTTCGGTTTGGCGGGGTCGGCTCGGCCATTCGAGGGAGCCGGGGCAGGTTCTGCCAACATATCGAGGAAACTTTCCTGACCGGCGGCCTTGTCGCGCGCGGCAGCGGCGGCGGTCGAGAGCGCGCCGTCGATGTCGTCGAACAGCACCTTGCGGGAGACGCCGCTGAAGTCGAAGGCCCCGGTTTTGACGAGGTGTTCCAGCACGCGTTTATTCAAGGCCCGGGCATCCACCCGGCTGCTGAAATCGGCAAAATCCTGGTAAGGACCGTTCGCTTCGCGTTCCTCGATGATTTTCTGCGCCGCCTGTTCGCCCACGCCTTTGATGCCGGCGAGTCCAAAGCGGATCTTGTCTCCCACTGGGGTGAACATTTCGCGTGATTCGTTTACGTCGGGACCGAGCACGGTCAGGCCCATGGATTCACATTCGCCGACGAAGTGCGCGACTTTGTCGGAGTTGCCGAGTTCGGCGCTCAGCATCGCAGCCATGAACTGCACCGGGTAATTGGCCTTGAGGTAGCCCGTCTGATAACTGAGCACCGCATAGGCCGCGGAGTGCGATTTGTTGAAACCGTAACCGGCGAATTTGTTGAGGATATCGAAGATCGAATTAGCCGTCTTCTCCTCAATGTTGTTCACCTGCTTGGCCCCGTCGACGAACTTGGCCCGTTCCCGCGCCATTGCCTCGACATCCTTTTTGCCCATGGCGCGACGGAGCATGTCGGCACCACCGAGCGTATAGCCCGCGATGACCTTGGCGGCCTCCATCACTTGCTCCTGATAAACCATCACGCCGTAGGTCTCACGACAGACTTCCTCGAGGAGTTTGTGCGGGAACTTGACCGTGCTCGGGTCTTTTTTGCCATTCACGTAATCGGGAATCCAGTCCATCGGACCCGGCCGGTAGAGCGCGATCAAGGCGACGATTTCATCGATGGAGGAGAGTCCAATCTGGCGGCAAAGGTTTTGCATGCCGCCGGATTCCAACTGGAATACGCCGGTGGTGCGTCCGGAATTGAGCAATTCGTAAGTCTTGGCGTCCTCGAAGCCGATCTCCTCGATATCGAAATTCTTGTCGGCGGTGCGGCGAATATTGTCCACCGCATCGGCGATGACCGTGAGGGTCTTGAGCCCGAGAAAATCCATCTTCAGCAGGCCGAGTTTGTCCACGGCTTTCATCGAAAACTGCACCGTCACGTCACCTTCCTGCAATGTGAGGGGAACGTAATTTTCCAGCGGTTGGTCCGTGATGATGATGCCGGCGGCGTGCTTGCCGGTGTTGCGCACCATGCCCTCCAGCACGAGGCCCTGATCATAGATTTTTTTGGCCACCGGGTTGCGGTCGATCTCGGCCTTGAGCTCCGCCGATTTGTTGTAGGAGTCCTCCAGCGAGATGTTGAGCTCGTCAGGGATCATCTTTGCCAGCCGGTCCGCCTCGGCGTAGGGCAGATCATGCACCCGTGAGATGTCGCGGATGACCATCTTGGCACCGAGCGTGCCGTAGGTGATGATGTTGGCGACGCAGTCGTTGCCGTATTTCTCGCGCACGTAGTCGATCACCTCGCTCCGCCGGCGCATGCAAAAATCGATGTCGAAGTCGGGCGGTGATACGCGCTCGGGATTGAGAAACCGTTCGAAAAGCAGCTTGAAGCGGAGCGGATCGAGATTGGTGATGCGGAGCAGATAGGCGACCAGACAGCCGGCGCCGGAACCACGACCGGGACCGACGGGGATGCCCTGTTTCCGCGCCCAGTTGATGAAGTCCCAAACCACGAGGAAGTAATCCTCAAAGCCGGTCTTGCCGATGATCGAGAGCTCGTAGTCCAACCGGGTGGTCAGCGTTTTGGCCAACTCCTGGTCGGATGCTGTTTCCGGTTTGGTATAATCCACCCCGTAGCGCTCCTGCAGTCCGGCGATGCAGAGTTGTTTAAGGTAGCCCGTGCGATCGGTCTTGATGTCCGGTGTCAGGGGATATTTCGGATAGCGCTCACTTCCTTTGGGGAAGGGGATCGCCAAGTCGCACATCTCGGCCACGAGGTGGGTATTGGTCAGCGAACCGGGCACCTCGCCGAATAGCGTTTCCATTTCATCGCGCGTCTTGAGATAAAACTGCGTGCCAGTGAAGCGCATGCGATCGGTGTCCGTGATCTTTGATCCGGTTTGAATACAGAGCAGAGAATCGTGCGGGCCAGAATCGGAAGACTTTACGTAGTGCACATCGTTTGTGCAGATGACCTTGAGCTTAAATTCTTCCGCGAGTTTGAGCAGACCGGGGATGATTTTGCGCTGTTCGGGAATGCCGTGGTCCTGAATCTCCACGAAATAATTTTCCCTGCCGAAGATATCGACGAAACGGGCGCAGGCTTTGCGGGCATCGTCCCAACGGTCGTGCAGAAGATGTTGGGGGACTAGCGAGGCGAGGCAGCCGGTGAAACCGATCAGCCCGTCGGCGAATTTGGCCAAAGTCTCCAAATCCGTGCGGGGTTTGTAGTAAAATCCCTTCAAATGCGCATCGGAGACCAGTTTCAGCAGATTCTGGTAGCCGGTGAGATTTTTTGACAGGAGTCCGAGGTGAAACAGGGTTTTGCCATCGTCGGAACGCCCGTGCTTTTCGAGTCGGGAGGTTTCCACCAAATAGAGCTCGCAGCCAATCAGTGGTTTGATGCCTTTGTCTTTGGCTGCATTGTAGAAAGCAATGGCGCCAAACAAGTTACCATGGTCGGTCAGGGCGAGCGCGGGCATGCCCAACTCGACTGCCCGGTCCATCAATCGGTCGATCCGACAAGCGCCGTCCAGCAGGCTGTAGTCCGTGTGGACATGAAGATGGACGAAGCTTTTGTCATTGGACGGCACAGGATATCTAACCAAGCCGAGCCAGTTCACCGCGCAAGGGCAAAGGCTCAATCCGAGGGCCGGAATCGCCTATTTTTATCCGTGGAAAAAAGCCATTGACGGAGCTCCGCCCGGATGGCTTGCTGTTGGGCTTTTCCCTTTCACATCCGTCAAGTTAACATGTCCATCGAAATCAAAATCCGCAAAAACGAGCCCATTGACCGTGCGATCCGTCGCATGAAAAAGAAGCTCGAGCGCGAGAACATCATCAAAGGTGTTCGGGCCAAGCGCTACTTTGAAAAGCCCTGCGAAGTGCGTCGCCGTAAGGAGAAGGTCCAGGCCTTCACCCAGATGCTCCGCAACCGCTACGCTGAGTAAACCGTTGCCGGTATCCGGCTTCCACTTTCAACCGCATCCAGTCCGGATGCGGTTTTTTCGTGCAACTGGATGGCAAATCGTTTCGTGATAGAGGCGTTATTGTGAAACCGCTCTTCTCGTTATCAACCTGCTGGTGCTCCCATCGGCATTCCGATGGCTACGACATGCTCTGTGAAATGGCGGAGCTTGGATTTACCCACGTCGAGTTGAGCCACGGTATCCGGATTACCCTGGTGCCGGGCATCATGCGGGCCGTGGAGGAAGGCGTGATTAAAATCGGCACCACGCATAATTTCTGTCCCTTGCCCGCCGGAGTCAATCAAGCGGCCCCCAATCTGTTTGAGCCCTCCGCGACGGATCACCGGGAGCATGACCAATGGTTGCGCTACACCAAGCGCTCGATCGACTTTGCCTCCCAGCTGCAAGCCAAGCTCATGGTGGTTCACTTGGGCAGCGTTGAATTCTTTTGGTTCAACCCGGCGGACAAAATCGCCAAGTATCAGAAGTCACATCCGAATGACGATCTGGCCGAGGACAAATCCTACCAGACCATCTTGACCAAGGGTCTCGCAAAAATGCGCAAACGAATGGGACCGTTCTGGACCCAGACACAGAAAAGCGTGGGCGAAATTCTGGCCTATGCCGCGGATAAGAACGTCAAATTGGGTTTTGAGAACCGGGAAAAGTTCACCGAATTGCCGTTGGATGATGATTACGAGGGCTTCATTGCCGGATTGCCCGCAGGCGGTCCGGCCGGTTACTGGCACGACACGGGCCACGCCGAAATCAAGGCGGAGATGGGGGTGCTGAATCACCGCAAGCATCTGGAGAAAATGGCGCCGCATCTGCTCGGCTTTCACCTGCATGACGTGAATTCCGACGGTCGTGATCACCAACCGATTGGGGATGGGCAAATCGATTTCAAGATGGTGAGCGAGTTCTGGAAACCGGAGCATTTGCTCGCGCTGGAACTAGGCCCCCGGGTCGAGGTGGACGACGTCAAACGCTCGAAGGAGCGGATCGAAGCGCTGATCGGCTAATCTAGCAAGTCATGCACCCAACGGCGGTGCGGACCGGAAAGACTGATGGTTTCGAGTTCGGTCAATGGCACCCAGAGTAAATCCGGATTTGGCAACCTATGCGGCGCATTCGCGGAGTAGATTAACTCGGTGATCTGGTAGCGGGTAATGCCGCGTCGTTTCTTTGCCAGCAATTTTCCCTTTTGCATGGTTTCTGGATCGAGACCCAACTGCGCTGCGGTCGGCAACTCGTGCTGATTGGCCAATCGGCGTGCGGTGGCCGGGGTGCGATGCAATAGGAGGCGTCCCCGGTGCAGGCACCAAGCGCGAATGACGGTGACCTGCTCCATTTTTTTTGGAGCCAGTCGAGGATAGGAAGCCGGGTTGCCATTCCGGTATCCAGCGCAGTGCTCACGCACCGGGCAGATGGTGCATAATGGATTGTGCTTCAGGCAGACGGTCGCCCCGAGCTCCATCATGGCTTGGTTGTGGTCGCCCGGATGATCGTGATTCAGCAGTTGATCGGCCAAGGGAGCATAGACCTTGGCGGCGGCACTGCTATCCCGGTAAGGGGTCTCGTCCGCGGTCAAGCGGGCGAGGATGCGCACGACATTGCCATCGACTACTGCCGCAGGGGTTCCGAAGGAGATACTCGTTATAGCGGCAGCAGTGTAGGGGCCGATCCCGGGCAACTCGCGCCACGCCTCTGGCGTTATGGGCATTTGCGGCATCGCGGCCACAGCTTGCGCGAGTTTGTGCAAGTTACGGGCCCGGGAGTAATAGCCGAGGCCTTCCCAGAGTTTGAGCACTTTTGCCTCTGATGCTGCGGCCAAGGCCTTAAAATCGGGCAATTGTTCATGCCAGCGCGCAAAGTAGGGCAGCATGGTTTTGACTTGGGTCTGCTGCAGCATGAACTCACTGACCACCGTCCGGTAAAGCGAGGGACTTTCGCGCCACGGAAGTTTCCGGGCATGAAGCCTATACCATTTGAGCAGAGCGACTTGAAAATCTACCTGCCGGGAAGTTAATCGGGCGGAGTTGGCCACGGGCAGCGCTAAAAGACATAAATGGCCCGTGGAGGAAAGAGGACATTTTCTCTTTGTGCTTTTTTGGGTTTTTTGTGGCTAATCCTAGGCATGCCCAAACGGACCGACGCCACTGACGACGAGGCCCCCAAGAAAATCAGCTCCTACACGATCAAACTCGATGATGTACAGCTGGCTAAACTCCGGGCGCATTGTGAGGCGCGCGGCTGGACCCCGGTCCCGGTGGGATACACGCATTTTGCCTTCAAGGCAGAAACCCAGAAGCTCAATATTTCCGCCTATACGAGTGGCAAAGTGGTCATTGCGGGCAAGGGCACGGAGGAATTCGTGCAGAACACGCTGGAGCCGGAGATCACCGGTGCACCCAAGCTGGGATATGATGAGGTGTTGCATCCCGACTGGTTTGAGTCACATGCCGGACTCGATGAAAGCGGCAAGGGTGACTTCTTTGGTCCGGTGGTGGCGGCAACCGTGATAGCGGACAAAGCGGCGATTGATGCCTGGCGGGAAGCGGGAGCTCAGGATTCCAAGAAAATGGCGGAGAGCAAAATTATCGAGCTCGACCGAATCATCCGTAGCACCAAGGGCGCGGTGGTCAAAACCTGCCTGTGCGGGATGCCCAAATATAACGAACTGATGGCGCGACCGCGAGCCAACCTCAACGGCCTGCTGGCCTGGCAACACGCGACCGCGTTGACCCAGGCTCTCGCGGAAAAATCCGTGCCATGGGGTTTGTTGGACCAGTTCAGCGAGCAGCCACTGGTGCAACGCGAGTTGAAGAAAAAAGGCGTGAAGGATTTCGAGTTGCGCATGCGCACCAAGGCGGAAGAAGACCCGGTGGTGGCCGCTGCGTCGGTGGTGGCCCGCGCGGAATATGTCCGTCAGATGCACACGCTCTCGAAGGCGTTTGGGGACAAACTCCAAAAAGGCGCCGGTCCGCTCGTGAAGGATCAGGCCAATACCATCATTAACAAATTCGGCGCGCTGGCCCTCGGGAATTTCGCCAAGCTGCATTTCCGCACCGCCTACGAAGTTGTGCTGGCTGCGGGTAAACTCGATGAATTGCCCCTCAAGCCGCCGCCACCCAAGATGACATGGTAATGTATTTCCGGGTGCGCCTATCGTTGTCCCTTATCCCTTGCTGATGGCCAAGCGTCGTCAACTTCGCGCTTTCGATCTGAAGCAAATCGACGGCTACGACAGTTTGATCGGAGTGGATGAGGCCGGGCGCGGGGCGTTGGCCGGGCCCGTGGTCGCCGCGGCGGTCTTGGTTAATCGCGAGTTTCTGGAGAGCCGCTGGGCGCTGACCAATGCCGGCCGGATCAATGATTCCAAACAATTGACCGCGACAGAGCGGGATGCCCTGTGGTTCGATTTTGAAACGCTGGCCGCCCAAGGTCAGATCCATGCTCACTTTGGGCTGGGGGATGTGGACGAGATTGCGCAGCTCAACATTCTCGGGGCGACCAAACTGGCCATGCGGCGTGCCGTGGAAGGAATTTACCCGCCGTCCGCTTTTGAGCAGAAGATCGAGCCCGATTTGTTTACGCCACCGGAAGTGGTGGCAGAGTATCAGCCCACGGTGTCGGCCCGCATTATCGTGGACGGGCTGCCGCTGCGCAATTTTCCCTATCCTCACACCGGGGTGGTGAAAGGCGATGCGCGCTCACTTTGCATCGCGATGGCCTCGATTATTGCCAAGGTCACGCGGGACCGGCTGTTGACCGAATTGGAAACAGGATTTCCCGGTTATGGTTTTGCCCAGCACAAAGGCTATGGCACCGAGGAACACCGGGACGCACTGCTGCGACTTGGGCGCACACCGCACCACCGGGATGTTTTCCTGCGCAAACTGTTCGCGCAGCGGGTCGATCCCGACCAGGTCGATTTTTGGGATGAATCTACAGCGGATGCGATGACCGTCGATAACCAGACGGATGAATCTTGATTTGCAGGCAGCGTTGACCCTGCGCTACGGCTGATTCAAAAACGCTGCAATGCCCCCGAAAAAGCATTCCTCCCTTGATCGTGTGCTTGGCCGTTTGGATTCGCTGGATGCGGTTAACCTGACCAATCTGGTGCAGCGGCTGGCCCGGGAGCGCGGATTGTTTGAGGATATTTTCAACACCCTGCAGGAAGGGGTGCTGGTGATTACGTTGGACGGCGAAATTGAATACGCGAATGCCTCGGCCCATCGGTTGATTGGTCTGGGTGAAGATGCCTTGGTGGGCGGAACCTTGTGGCGATTAGTGCCCGGGCTGCGTTCATCCCTTGGGATCGCGCTCGATGATGAGGCGACCATGCCGGTGGTTACGCGGGAGTTTGAACTCGCCTATCCCGAGCCACGCACCGTCCAGCTCTACATGGTGCCATTTACCGGAGAACAGACGGCCAGTGGGCGCCGGTTTGCCGTGATCCTTTCCGACATCACCCGCACCAAGCAGAATACCGAGGAGCGCATCGAGAATGAGCGCACTTCGTCGATTCTGCTCCTCGCCGCGGGCGTGGCCCACGAGTTGGGCAATCCCCTGAATTCGCTCACGATCCATTTGCAGCTGATCAATCGTAAGCTGAAAAAACTTAAAGAGCACAAGGACATCGATTCGGTGGCGGAATCCGTGCGGATTTGCGAAGGGGAGGTAAAGCGGCTCGACGGGATCATCACCAATTTTCTGGAAGCGATCCGGCCGCAACCGCCCGATCTGGCCGAGCTCAACCTCAGTGACGTGCTGGCCGAGGTGCTGGCGTTTCAACAACGTGAGCTGAGTGATCGCGAGATTCGCGTGGAGGCCGAAACCCGCGATGACCTGCCGCTGGTCATGGCTGACCGCAATCAGGTGAAGCAGATATTCTTCAATCTCATCAAGAATGCCGTGGAGGCAATGCAGCCGGGTGGTCGTCTGCGGATCAAGGCCCGCATCGATGACGATATGGTCTACCTCGCCTTTGGGGACAGCGGCTCCGGCATCAAACAGGAGGAGTTAACCCGACTGTTTCAGCCCTATCACACCACGAAGGTAGGTGGCCATGGCCTTGGCTTGATGGTGGTCCAGCGGATCATGCGCCAACACGGCGGCCAGATCGGCATTGATAGCAAGGAAGGCGTGGGCACGGTGGTGACCCTGCAATTCCCCCGCAAGGACCGGCGCGTTCGTATGCTCAGAAACTGAGCCCGGCGCGGTCACGCTCTCTCGTATTATTATACTCCATGAAAAAATCCCTGCCCTTGGAAGCCACGTGGTCATTAATGCATGCCGAACCCAACTTGGGTCCGACGCTGGCGTGTTCCGCCATGCCACTCGATGAGCGATGGGTGCCCGCCCAAGTCCCGGGTGATGTGCACCTCGATTATCAGCGCGCTGGTCTGATCGAGGATCCGTTCTTCGGCATGAATCACGACAAGCTGCGGTGGATGGAGGAAATGGATTGGTGGTATCGCACTGATCTGACTCCGCCGACCCCCGCGCCCGGCCAGCGACTTCATCTGCTTTTCGAAGGGCTAGATGTGTTCGCCACGATTTATCTGAACGGCAAAGTGGTCGGTAAGCATCAGAATATGTTTACGCCGCTGCGCCTCGATGTGACGGACCATGTGCAACCGGGCGTAAATCGGCTGGAGGTGTGCCTTGGCGCGCCGTTGTTCCCGCAACATCGTCCCTACACGCCGGAAGTGCGGGGTTACGGCCAAATCACGCGCTTGCAGGTGCGCAAATCGCAGTCCTGCTACGGCTGGAATATATCTCCGCGCTTGGTGACTTGCGGGATTTGTAAGCCCGTTTCATGGCTGCTGGTTGATCCGATAGAAATTGACGACATCAGCGTCACGACCTTGTCCGTTCACGTGGATGGCTCCGCCGAAATCGAGGCCTTGATCGAATTGCGCCACAATCATGGCTCGCCTGACTCGGTGAAGGTGGACCTCACCATAGCTGATCAAACCCGCACGCTCATAATAGACGTAGATCCAAGTAGTGGACGAAGGGTGACGCGGTTTACGGTGCCTTCCGCCAAGCTCTGGTGGCCGCATAATCACGGCGAGCAGCCACTCTATACCTGGAAAGCGACCCTCAGCCATCGTGGCAATGAGATCGATCGTCGCACGGGACGTTTTGGGATCCGCACGGTGCGTTTGATTCAGGAGACGGATATGGATGGTGGCGTATCCTTTGTTTTTGCGATCAATGGACGAAAGATATTCTTGAAAGGGATGAACTGGACGCCGGCAGATGCAATGTTCTGCCGGGTGGATGACGCGCGTTACGATCAGCTCCTCGCCACCGCCAAGGATACGAACATCAATGCCATGCGAGTCTGGGGCGGAGGCGTCTATGAGTTGGATTCGTTTTACGCGAAGTGCGACGAACTCGGCATCCTGATCACGCACGATTTTATGTTTGCCTGCGGTTGTTATCCGCAGGATCTCGCGTTTCTCGAGGAGGCGCGCCTTGAAGCGGAATATCAGGTGCGGCGGTTGCGGCACTATGCCTGTGTAATCGCTTGGTTCGGCGACAACGAAAACGATGTGCTGGCGGTCAACAGCTTCAATCAACCCGGTTATATCAACAACCCGCTGAGCAAGCAGGTGTTGAAAAACGTCGTTCATCAGCACGCGCCGCTCACGCCCTATGTGCCAACCTCGCCGTATTCTCCACTGACCTACGATCAGAACGAACCCAAGGAAGGGGACTGCCATATTTGGGGTCACGGGTATTCCTATAAATCCGATTTCTACGTGAAGCAGAATCCGCGCATGGTCACCGAGATCGGGCATCTTAGTTTTGCCTCGCGCGCGACGATCGACACCTACGTGCAGCCGCAGAACCAATGGCCGGTTTATCATGAGGAATATCTGACCCATGGTGCGGACTGCATCCGTCTCGATCGGATCGCCCGGCACCGGCTCAATTTTGAAAGTATCCGTGCACGAGGTTGGCCGGAGCCCAAAAGCTTGGACGAGCTGATTGAGAAAACCCAGCAACTGCAGGGTGAGGCGTCGCAATTCTGGATCGAGTTCTACGGCAATCAACCCACGTGTTGGGGGATCTTCCTCTGGAATCTGGCCGACAGTTGGCCGCAGATGTCGGACGCTTACATTGCCTATCCCTATGATGTAAAAGCCAGTTTAGCCTACGTCAAAAAGGGTTACGCGGAACTCCAGCGTTAAGGCACAAAAACGGGCGACCGGATGCACCCTCATTGGTGCAGGGTCGCCCGCGGTCTGGCTTACTTCTTTTTATTGGCCGCTAGTTTGGCCTTGGTGGCCAGCTGGGCCTGGATCAGCGATTGCTTCTGCTTGTCCGAGGCATTGTGCTTTGTCTGCTTTTGCGCGGCCTTTTTTTGGACCGACTTTGGTGATCTATCGCCCATGTGAGGGTTTCCTTCGGTTGAGTTATCTCGCCATCGGAATGTATGTTTCCCCGCGGGCGTGTTGGCTTATCCTCGAAGTTGCCAGCTGATAGCAAGCACGGTTACCAGCTCGCGGCTTTCAGATTTGGGTGTGCCGAATTTAACTCAGGCGGCCGGCAGCTTTTCATACCGCCACCGCCATGTGTCACTATCCGGCCATTGGCCCACGGTGAGCGTTATCCGGATCTCGTCCCCTTGGGTGAACTCGGCTTGTTCGGTGCGGAGGATCCGGAAACCCCAATGCGGCGCGCGTTGGGGATCGATCGGATTTGAACTCAGACTCAGGTCGACGTCCACGCTCGTGCGAAAATAGATCGCAAAGCCATCGAGCCGACCGGATCGAAGGATGGTGCGGCTGAACACAATCTCATGGGGCAGGGCCGACTCTTCAATCGTGTGCAGATCCATGGTCAGCACGGGGGTGGGTTGTCCCAAAAAACACTCGACCAGATTTTGGTCGCAACTGGTCATTTGGTAGTAACTGGACTCTTGGGGGCGGTGACGATCCAACGCGGAGTAATCGTAGCCATGGACATTCAGCTCCCAGATGAAAGGCACGCACCGATGATCATGGATTTTTACGGGTTCGCAGTAGAACTCAAAGTTGCTTGGGATGATCCGCCCGCCGGGTTTGAGCAATCGGTCGCGCAGATCGGTGACATTGGCCACCATGTCTTCGTCAAACAGGCCGTCGCCCATCTGTTCGTGTAAAATCACATCCACGGGTTCGATACCGGTGAATGCCGTGCTGTGCGTAGCCACGAACTCAACGGCCTCAACCTGGTTATCCGTCGCGAGTATCTGGGCGTCCTTGATGATGGCCGAATGGTCGAGTGCATATACTTTGTCTGCTCCCTGGCGGGCCGCGAACGCGGCCAATATACCCGTCCCCGTGCCCAGATCGATGACGCGATCCCCCGGATGAATGTATCGGCTGATGGCGGCATGGTAAAAATTCATGCGGGGTTGATCTGCCAGCATGCGTTCCTGCTCGTGGTAATCCGCGAACATGCGGCCATTGTGGGTGCGGTAGGCCGATCCGGGAGCGGCTGGATGCTGAAACCAAGCGGCCAATCGAGGGCGATCATCAATCCAATCTGCGCTCGCATCGTATATCCGACGGATAGTGGAGAAAAAACCGGCGGTGAGGGATTGGAGCAGCTTGATGGGCATGGGAGCCGGGGTCGCCATCGCTCCGGATTCACAGGCTGGGGAGGTGTCCCATACAGCGCAACTGTATGATTGGTGAGAGTTTGAATGGCGGCCGCTCCGAGCGACGGTCAAGGGCTCGATCCGGTAGTCGGCCAGCGGCATGTTACAGATATGTAAAGACCCGTAGGGGGACTGGAGAATGTTGAACGAAATGAACGCGGCTGAGTCTTCCGCTTTGTTAATAGTAGTTACGTTTGCTTGGTGTTAGGGGAGGGCCGTCTAGGGGTAGACGGCCCTCTTTATTTTTAGGAGTAAATGCTTCTGGTTTGGACATGGCGAGGCGAGGTGACAGGGTGGGGTCGCGATCAACCCCAACCCCTTGGATCATGAGCCATTTTATCAACCGCCGGGAAACCCTGGTAACCGAAGCCATTGATGGATATTTGCTAAGCAGCGGCACCGGCCGACTCGCCCGCCTGGATGGATATCCTCACATCAAAGTCGTGGTGAGGCAGGACTGGGATAAACAACGGGTGGCGTTGATTTCGGGTGGCGGATCGGGTCACGAGCCGAGCCATGTCGGATTTATTGGCGAAGGCATGCTAACCGCCGTGGTTTGCGGCGAAGTATTTGCATCGCCCAGCGTCGATGCCGTGCTGAGTGGGATCTGTGCGGTCACCGGCACCCCAGGCTGCCTGTTGATCGTAAAAAATTATACGGGGGACCGTTTGAATTTTGGATTGGCGGCCGAGAAGGCACGACAACTCGGATATAAGGTCGAATTGGTCTTTGTCGCAGACGATATCGCGATTGCAGATGCGCCCCATCCGCGCGGGGTTGCCGGCACTTTGTTTGTGCACAAAGTAGCGGGTCATGTGGCGGCGACAGGTGGCACTTTGGATGAAGTGCAGGCTGCCGCGGCTGATACGGCCGGAGCGGTCGCTTCGCTCGGTTTGGCTTTGGCCACCTGCACTTTGCCCGGGGAAAAGGTGAACAACCGTATTGCCGAGGGTCAGGCGGAATTGGGACTGGGCATTCATGGAGAGCCGGGGGCGAAACTCATTGCGGTGACCGACGCGCGTTCCTTGGTCGCAACGATGCAGGAACAATTGCAGGCTCATGTGCCGGTGGAGGGGCCACTTGCCATTCTGGTTAATAATCTCGGCGGCACGACCCCCTTGGAAATGAACGTGGTGGTTAATGAATTAATGCGTTCTGCCTGGGGATCACGGATTGAGTTGATTGTGGGACCGGAGGGTTTGATGACCGCTTTGGATATGCGGGGACTATCGCTATCGGTGCTGCCCTTAAATGCGATGAGACGGACGGCCTTACTGGGTGTGGTGCAAACTGGCAGTTGGCCGGGCGCACGGTCGGTGGCCCCGGTGGTGATACAACCGCTGCCAGCCATTGCCACTACGACTTATGCTTCATCGGACGATCCTCAGACCAAGCGATTGATCATGGCTATCGCTGCCGCCTTGGAGCAGAATGAAGCGGTCTTGAATGAGCTGGATCGTCGCATTGGCGATGGGGATACCGGAACCACATTTGCTGCGGCGTCGCGCAGCGTGAAAGCCGCGATGACGGCCGGGACATTGCCTCTGGCCGATGCAAATCAGCTATGCTTGGCCATTGGTGATTTGCTGGGCAAAGCGATGGGAGGATCCAGCGGGGTCTTGTTGTCGATTTTCTTTACGGCCACCGGGCTCGAGCTTGGATGTGGGATGAGTTTACCCGCGGCTTTTTCCAAGGGGCTCGAGCGCATGCAGTCTTATGGTGGAGCCAAACCTGGTGATCGCACGATGATCGATGCCTTGGCCCCCGCATTGGCAGCTTGGGCCACAGGAGATCTCAGCTCGGCGGCCAAAGCGGCTGTGCAAGGAGCGCAACTCACCGCGACCATGAACAAGGCGAGTGCCGGGCGTTCATCCTATGTGAATGCCGAAAATCTCGCCGGCGTGGCTGATCCCGGCGCCCGAGCCGTGGCGGTGGCATTCCAAGCAGCGGCCGAGGCGTTCAACTGATTCCACGCACGGATCCTACTTGATCGTGAGGCTGAGCGATTGGGGCTCTGCCGATAGGGGCAACGAAAACACGAGGCGACCTTCCTCCGTCTCCGCATGACCATTATCCGTGTAAGGGTTGTGGGGCAGCACCGGCCACTTGATTTTTGCCTCACTCGGGATGGTGAGCTGCCAGCGATGATGTGCGATGCTCGTCAGACCAGTTTGCTCCCATGAGTCGGCATTGAGTTCTGTTGTGCTGTCGTTTGAAAAGGTCACCGGACTCTCCGGGTAGCGAATGAAGGTCAAATGGACTGCCACGGGGCTACCATCCGGCGCTGGAGTCATCAGTCGGGTGCCGAGTTTCAAGTGGGCGTCATCTACTATCGCGAAGGTCAGCTCGGCGACCGCACCCGCACTTGTGATTTGCAACGTCCATTGATTGCCGGCTGCCTCCTCGATAGAGCAGGAATCGGGGGTGTAGGCCACGGCGACATCGGGGGCCAGATTGGACTGACGGGTGGCTCCCTGCGGTGAGATCAGGGTCGTATCTCCCACCGTGAGCGTGCTCCAGAGGGGTTGAATCTTCGTGTTGCCGCCGCCGAGAATCAGTCCGGCTTTGCGATGATAAATACTCACTAGGTTCTGGCGGTCTTGGATGAAACGGTTAGGAGTCCGTTCACAGCAATAGGCGGAGAAACTCAGCAGCCATGGATCCTCGCGGGCGATGAGTGCCTGATCACCCATCCGGAAACGCGGCTCCTGCTGGGCATCGAAGCTCAGATCGCCCTTGGTGGCGGTCAGGCAATAATAGAGGTAATCCACATCGTCGATTTCCTCGATGTTGCGGCTCTGCACGATGGGGAACTGATGGGCGAACAGGGCGCGTCCTTCATTGGAGAAATACAAGCCGGGGTGGATGTTGACTTGTTTGGGCAGGTAGTGCGCCTGTCCGTCGGCATCGCGTTTCAACGTCAACGGCATGTAGGGATTCCGTTCATCGACCGTCTCGATCATCGCTCCGTTGGGGTAGACATAATTTAAGTGAAACCGGTTGCCTCGCGCAATGGCCGGCAGCACCGACTCGTCGCCACTGATCGAATAGTAAAGTCCCAAGGCTTCGATGTATACGCGGTTGTAGGCGACGACCGGACCGCTGTGCTCCGACCACCAACCATCGGGTGATTGAGCGGCCACGACGAGTTGCATGTAGTCACGGGCTTGTTGCTGCCATTCCGGTCGATTGAAAAGTTTGCCGGCGAGAAAGAGGCCGGTGGCATGATGGGAAGGGATGTTGTGCACCCATGGAATCACTTCTCCATCCTTCAAGGCGGGGCGGCCCGGCAGGGGACCCGGATAGATGTTACTCTTCGAGGTCAACTCGGTGGCGGCGACACCTCCATAGCCGAGCAACAGCCCCTTGGTCCAAATCGAGTCGTCTTCCGGGGACAACTCCGCTTGCATAATTTCGTATGTGATGATCCACCGCAGATAAGTCCACGGCATGTAGATCGGTCCCCAGTTTGAACCGTCTTTTTTATCGAAAGGATGCATGCCTTTCTCATCCTGTGTGGCCTGCATGCAGCGTCCACCGGCAGAGATGTGCTCCAACAACTTGGGATCCTTGTAGTGGGGACCGCCTTCGCACTGATAGAGCAAAGCCAGGGTGAGCATGGCATTTTGGTCACGCACGATCCACGGATCAGTCCCGAAGCGGCCATCCGGACGGGCCGTCGCGATGATCGGCTCATACTTGGCCTCGAGGGCGCGCAACAGAAATGCCCGCAATTGGTCATGGCCGAAAGATACTGGGGTGGAAGACATGGGGGGAGTCCAACAACTGCCGTCAGCTGCGGCAAACTTTAGTGCCCCAGATGACACCATTCGCATTCAACGAACTGATTATTTCACCTGGTCGTCCTCGGGCACTTCCTTCGCATCTCCCAATTGCACATTGCCCACCGGCAGGTCGGTGGTGATCAATACCTCCTCGGTCGTGATCTTCCGGTCAAAAAATTCCGAACCCGCCGCGAGCATCTTTTCCATGAATTGATTCAAGTCCCGATTAGCCGGATCGTCGGTGACAATCGTGGTCTTCCAAAGTAACTTGGGCTTCTTCTTTTTCCCGGGTTTGGGTTCGGGTTGGGTATCTGGATTGGCCCAAGCAGTCACGCGAATGAACAGCTTTTCGGATTGGGCTGCCTGCAGTTTTTCTTCAAAGCGATGGGTCTTTTGACGCATCAAACTGGTGGGCAGTCCTACGTAAGTCAGCGTGGGTGGATTGGTGGTTTCATCCATGTTGACATCATCGAGGTAAGGATTGCGCAGATAACCCCGGCCGCAAAGCACGGTCAGCACGATTTCCGCTGGTTCAGCAGCTGTGGCTGGTCGAAATCCACGTTTGGCGAGTTCATTGCTCAGATGCGTCAGCAGCAAAGTTTCATCGATCGGCATGATCAGTGATTCATCACCACGGGCTTCACTAACTGCGGCGATTGCATAGACCTTGCCGTGCTCTCGGAGCGGCTCCTTGCCGAAACCCTTGAAGGGTTGGTCCACGTCGGAGCGCACCTGGATATTGAGGGGCAGACTTTCATCCGCACCCATGACTGACGAACTCAGGCCTAATGTCATTCCCAAGTAGATGAAAAAAGTTGAGGCGGATTTCATGGGTTTTGAGAGGCCAATTTAACCAACTGGATTCAGGGGGCCAGTCTGCAAAGTATTTTATCCCCCACAATCCGGACACTCAATCCACAAAATTAGCCTGACCGTAGGACTCCGTCAGGGTGTTATTCAACATCAGGGTCTGGCTGTCCGTGGCACCTGACGAACGAAGGCTCAATTCTAGCGCCAGTTCATTTTTTTAAGTCGTTTGGATTGGGCGCTGGTTTCATCGACGTGGCTTTCATTTTTGCACTGTGCCATTATTTCCCATTGACCGATTCGACCATCCCGACTGACTCATAGGCATGGTGCCCAGTGTTCTAATCGTTGATGACGAAAAACACACCCGCGAGGGACTCCAGCAGGCGCTGGAGGATGACTATGACGTGTCTGTGGCTGCCAATGCCGATGAAGCGGCTAATCTCATGGACGCGCAGCCATTTGATGTGGTGCTGACCGACCTGCGCATGCCCGGCAAATCCGGGCTTAAGGTCATCGACAAGGCTTTGGCCCAGGCCAATCACCCGGCGGTTTTGATGATGACGGCTTACGGTAACATCGAAACGGCGGTGGAGGCGATGAAGCGCGGCGCGATCGATTTTCTCACCAAACCGGTCAATATCGAGCGATTGGAGGTGTTGATCCAACGTGCACTCAAGACCAAGACGCTTGAGGTTGAGGTCAAACAGCTGCACGAGCGCTTGGACGAGAAATTCAACTTTGATCACATCATTGGTAATTCGCCCAAGCTGAAGTCCGTGATTGACCGTGTGAAATTGGTGGCCCCCTCGAAGGCAACCATTCTGATCGAAGGTGAATCCGGCTCGGGCAAAGAGCTGATTGCCCAAGCAATTCATCAGGCCAGTCCACGGGCCCGGGGACCGATGATTGCGGTGCACTGCGCATCCCTCTCGGATAACTTACTGGAGAGCGAACTCTTCGGCCACGAGCGCGGGGCATTCACGGGGGCCAATGAACGTCGGATCGGCCGGTTTGAATCAGCGGATGGCGGCACCTTGTTTCTCGATGAAATCGGAGAGATTTCCGCTTCCACCCAAGTAAAGCTGCTGCGCTTTCTAGAGACCAAGGCGATTGAACGGGTCGGTGGTGCCAAACCAATCGACTTGGATGTGCGCTTGGTGGCCGCAACTAACCGTGATCTCCAACAGATGGTCCGGGACGCTAAATTCCGGGAGGATCTTTTTTTCCGGCTCAACGTAGTGCGCATCGACATGCCGCCGCTGCGGGACCGGGCGGAAGATGTGCCCCTGCTGCTGACGCATTATCTCAAACTGCTTAGTGCCGAAAACAAGCTCCCGGATTTGACGCTCGAACCCGGGGCGGTGCGCACGCTGCAGAATTATGGCTGGCCTGGTAATATTCGTGAGCTCCGTAATTTTTGCGAAAATGTCGTGGTGCTGCATCGGGGCGGTGCGCTGACGGAATATGATCTCGACGAAAAATTTCGCACCGCTGGAGAGAACACTGGTGGCACCGGTGGCGGTCAGACCGGGGCGGCCGGCAATTCACTTTCGATTGAGGAAAATCAAAAGCGCGTTTTGCGAGAGGCCTTGATCAAATCAAGGGGGAATCGCACCAAGGCCGCGGAACTCATGGGTATCAGTCGTCGGACCTTGCATCGCAAATTGGTGCAGTGGCCGGAGCTCGACGTCATTGATTGATGAACCGGCCGCGCACGATCCAGGAATGGATTCATTGGCTGGAGGCAGGCACGGGCGCGCGTTTTGTGCAACTGGCCGCATTGATACTCGGCGCATTGGTTTTATCCTTATTGGTCGCATGGAAACAATTTCACGGCCCGACCAACGAAACCACGCTGCGGCAGGCTGATCTGGGCCGCCAGCTTGCGCGCGGGGAAGGTTTCACGACCCGGATCAATTATCCGCAAGTGCATGCCGTGATGGGAGCCAAGGGATTGGGTTACGCCGAGAACCGGCTGTTGCCCGAACTTTATGAGGCTCCCTTCTATCCTTTGTTGATTGCCGGGGCCCTCCGGATTTTACCGGAAACGTGGCGCGCGAGTCTGTTTGCCCAAGCTCCTCAACCACCCGATGGATTTGGGGCCGATTATTTTTTGCTGGGGCTCAATCTAGTGCTGTTCTGGCTGGCGATATGGCAAACTTACGAATTTGGCCGGCGCTTGTTTGATGTGCGGGTCGGGTGGGTGGCGGCGATTGCATTGCTGCTTTCCGTGCCGATCTGGCAACAGGTGGTGGCCGTCAATGGCCTGCCTTTGATGATGGTGCTGCTGCTGGCAGTATTTCGCTGTTGGTGGGCGGTGGAGCAGGCGTGGGCCAACCGACAATCCTTTCCATGGCTCTGGCTGACCGGTTTGGGTCTCGGCGGCAGTTTACTGTTTCTGACCGAATACAGCGCAGGTGCCTTGTGGTTGGTGCTGCTGGGCTATGTCGGCTGGCGGGCACCGGCCTCACACCGTTGGGGTGCCTTGGGCTTGGTTGTGCTGGTTTTTGCGGTGGTGTGTGGTCCGTGGATCGGGCGCAATGTTTCTCTGACCGGTTATCCCACAGCCTTGGCTTGGCAGAACATGGCGCTCAAGGAAGGGGACCCGACAGCGTCGCCCCAGACCGTTCGCACGACCATCTCAACAGAATTTCCCCAAGTGGATATCAACAAGCTGGGCAACAAAGTGCTCACCGCTTGGCAGGAAAATTTGGAATCGCGGCTCTGGTCGGGTGGGGCGATGTGGTTCACCGCCTTGTTTGTCGTGGGCTGGTTGTATGCATTTCGCACGGCGTCCACGGATCGGCTGCGTTGGTTTTTCAGCGGGGCATTTTTTGTCGCCCTCCTGGTGCAATCCGCCGCCAACTCGGGTGAGAGCGAGCGCTTGGTCGCCGCCTATTTCAGCCCCTTGATCATGGTATTTGGGGCCGGGTTTTTCTTTGTATTGGTGGGAAGTAATGCCGTCTTGAACTCGTGGCCCCGGGCATGCGCCGCCCTGTTATTGATCCTCCAGGCACTCCCTCTGCTCCATGATGTGTTGGAGCCAAGACGGCTGCATTTTCACTATCCGCCCTATTATCCGCGTTTGTTTATGGGCATGAAGGAGGAATTGGTGCTTCGCGACCAGACCGGGCGATTTGGTGTGATGGCCGATGTTCCGGCCGGGGTGGCTTGGTATAGTGACCACCGGGTATGGGCCCAACCCGCACGATTGCATGATTTTTACGCCATCACCCTTGAGCAGTCCATCGGGGAGCTTTTACTGACGCCCAAAACACTGGATCGGCCCTTTTTCTCAGATTTGGCCGCCAATCGAGATGACGATTTACGTATGGAACTGGCCGGATTGCGGCGGTTCGGTGAATGGGGACGAATTTATGCTGGTTTGATGACTGGGCGACTGCCGGCTGAGTTTCCCCTCAAGGTCCCGCAGCGTCTTTCAGAGAACCTCTATGTTTTTATCAATCCGGCCTTGCCGCCCCGGCAGCAATAATAATTGCCTAATGCAGATTAATGTCCCTATGGTCCACAGCGTCTTCAGCTTATGGAAGTTACCCAATTTTTCCCGTTATTGGGGTTTTTAGCGGTCCAGCCAGTCTTGGCGGTCTATGCGCCGATACCTGAACAGGAACAAGGCAAACAGCTGACCGTCTTGGTCACGGCGGGTATCTCGCATGACAGTAACATCTTTGGGGCCGCCACTAGTGCAATCAGCAGCACGGTTTACACGTTTTCTCCGGAGTTGAAATTCAACTCCTCGCTCACCGATCAAACCTTCGTTTCAGCGTCCTATAAGCTGACCCTGGACCATTTTACCGAGCGCCCAGGTGATAAGACGCTGGATAGTCATGATTTGATGGGCCGGGTAGCACACGCCTTTAATGCGAATACCAACATCGATATCACCGAGACTTACACGGTATCGAAAAATCCCGAGTCCCTGCTGGCCGGGGTGGCCATCAACACCGACCAGTCATTCAAGCGTAATCAACTCGATGGTCGTTTCGTGACCAGCTTGAGTGGCAAGACCACCGGCACGATCAAGGCGCGCACCGTCAACTATAGTTATGACAACGCGGTGTTGGCCGCCAGTATTGATCGGACGGAAAATCTCTACGGCGTGGAAATCGGCCAGGCATTCTTGCCCGAGGTGAAACTGGTAGGGGAATACCGGCATCAGGATGTAAATTACCGTTCCAGCGGTTCGACCAAGGACAAGCAATCCGACTTCCTCATCGGCGGTGTGGATTACAATGTCGCCCGCAAGACGACGGCTACGGGTCGTTTGGGTTATGAATGGCGAAAGCGTGATGGTGAACGCAGTTCAGCGACGCCCTATGTTGAATTAAGCAGCAAATATGATTACGCGGAAAAATCCTTCATCACCGCCGGCTACATCTACACGTTTGAAGAGACTTCCAACATCGCGACTTACACCGACACCAAGGTGAACCGGTTCTTCGTCAATGTGCAGCATGCCGTCAGTGCACTCATCGTGGCCTCCGGATCATTCAGTTATGAGCCATCCACGCTGCAGGGGCGTCGCGGGGTCGCGGATGTGGATGAAAAAACCACCCGGCTCGGTCTGGCCCTCTCGTATTTGATCAGCAAAAATTGGTCACTCTCCGCCACTTTTGACCACGATAACGTGAACTCGGATTCACCCACACGTGACCTCAAGCGTGACCGCTACGGGGTCAGTGCTTCCTTTTCATTCTAACGTGCCGGTCCCGGCACAAAGAACTTGCTGACGCGGCACGGGCCGCCTTCCCTTTAGAACCCACATGGCTGTTCCCTTTGTCAGCAAGGATAGCGCGACGCTCGGTGATTTCCTGCAGGTTCTGCGTCTGCGCAAGGCCATGATTGCCTTGATTGTTTGTTTGGTGGTGGTGACGACCCTTGCCGTGACCGCTTTGCTGCCGAAGTGGTATCTGGCCACAACGAAGATCCGGGTCGAGAAGCCAGAGGGTGAGGTCAAATTGTTCCAGGCCCAGACCTCCAGCTACTACGATCCGTATTTTCTTCAGGATCAACTCCGGACCATGCGTTCGGAGATCATCATCTATCCGGTCATTGAAAATCTCGATCTCAATACCCGGGTGGCCGAGATGCTCGGAGTTACGGGTAAGCTGACCAATGCCATGACCTACCGCTACCTGCTCGACAAGATGCTACGCATCGAATCTCAGCGGAGTTCATCAATCATTGAAATTGACGTTTATGCGCAGCAGGCAGTCCTCGCCGCCGAGATCGCGAATGAGATTGCCCGGGTGTATTCCGACAACCGCATCAGCTTTGCCACGTCTGAACAACGCGAGGGCCTCGCGCAATTGCGCAAGGAGCTGGTTTCGCAGGAAGACGAGGTCAGCCGACAGCGGGATGCGGTGGAAAAACTGCGCAAGGATTTGAATATCTCCGGCGTGGATCTCAATGCGCGTTATTCAGATATCGAGATCGAGACCTTGCGGCAGATGCAGAATTCGCTGATTGCCCTGAGTGTCGATGCCATCGGCCGCAAAACTCGCTGGGAACGCTTTAAGAGCATCCCGGTGGAAGACCGGGTCAGTTTGGTCAACGCCGAGTTAATCCAGGACCCCAATATCCAAAATTTGCTGCAGGCCTATTTGGTGGCCGATCAAACGGTCAGCAAACTAAAGGACCGGCTCGGTGAAAATCACCCCGACCTGATTTCAGCCATTGGCAACCGGTCCAAAATCCGGGAGCAACTCGATGCGCAACTACGGGGCTACGAGAGTTCGCTTGAAATATCCTACAAGGAGGCCGAGGCCCGGGTGGCCGAGTTGAAGAACCAATTGTCTCAGGCCAAGGTCGATCAAATTTTGTCAGCGCGAGAGCGGATGCGTCCGTTTGAAGAAGCGGCTCAGAAGCTCGATGACGAGACGCGTTTGCTCACGACTTTGAAACTCACGCTGCGGCAACGTGAAATCGATTACCAGGTCCCGAAGCGCACGATCGAAATTCTCAATGTGGCCGAGGCTCCGATCCGGCCAAGTCGTCCGAGTTGGCCATTCAATTTTAGCTTTGCGCTGATCTTTGGACTGATTCTTGGGGTGGGCGTATCCGTCTTGCTGGAATATTTTGATACCAGCTTCCGCAATGTCACTGATATTGAAACCAAACTGAATCTGCCGGCGCTGGGAGTGATACCATTTGTGGGCAATCTTGACGGGAATGACGAATTGGACCCGTCGGAAGAGGAGCCTTACCGGGTGCTGCATACGAACCTCAATCTCGCGCTGAAGCCCGGAGTGCCGGCGAGTTTGGTGCTGTTTTCAGCCGGACCAGGGGAAGGCAAATCCACCACTTTGCATCGGCTTACGCGCGCGATGGCCGCCGCCGGGGAACGCGTCATCCTGATCGATTCGGACTTGCGCCGACCGACACAGCACAAATTGGGCAAACGGCCGAAGGAGCCCGGACTTTGTGAATACTTGCTCGGACGCAAAACCATGGAGGAGGTGGTGCAGCGCAATATCGCCCCCAATCTCGACTTTGTCCCTAGTGGTGCTTCGGCGGGTTTTACGCTCAACTTGCTATACGGCCAACGGCTCAAGGATTTGATCACCACGCTGCGGCAGCATTACGACAAAATCATTTTTGATTCACCGCCTATCATCGGCGTCAGTGACGCGTCAGTCCTGGCCAGTGTGGTGGACGGCACGGTATTGCTGATTCAACATCGTCGTAATCCACAGAGCATGGTGTTTCGCGCGCAGCAGATCATAGAATCGATCAAGACTCCTTTACTCGGCGTCGTGTTGAATCAGGTTCCGACCGGCTCGGGCGAGGATTACGGATACTATACCCACAACTATAACTACTACAGCGAAGCACCCAAGCGCAGCCGGGGTTCTTCAAAATCTGCGCATAAAACGGAAGGCGATCATTTGGTGATGCGCGAACCAGGCGACACGGATCCACCGGTTTGATTTTTTATGGGTGTGTTGCGTCATTGCCTTCTCGGACTCGTCCTATCAACGGGATTGTCCGGTGCCGGCATCAGGATTGTAGGGAGTGATCTGCTGGGTTCCGATTTTGTTGCGACCTTGCAGCAGTATGCCGCGAGCAATGAGTGGGATGCCGCGGTGGAATTTTCCGGCAGTTACATGGGGTGGAAGGACCTCCAGGCGAGTGAAGCCGATATTGGATTGCTGAGTTTCTCGCCCGACGAAACCATGCCGACGGATCCATTTTATGTGGTCCCGATTGCTTATCATACCGGCAGGATATTCGTGACTGCAAAGTCGCCCCTCCAACAGGTCGATCTCAGTCAGTTGGCCGGAATCTTTGGCGGACAGGAAGGCGTCGGATGGAAACGTTGGGGCGATCTGGGATTGGTCGGGGAAGACTCCACGCGCAGCATCATTCCTTATGCGTTGGTGGGTCAGCCCGGTATGCTTTTGGAACTATTCGCGTTTGTGGTGACAAATTCCCACCCGCTTAATCCGGGCCTGAAATTTCTGAACACCGACGAGGAAATTCTCCAAGTCCTGCAATCCACCGATGGCGGGGTTGTTTTGGCGGGGCAATTACCCCTGAAATCAAATGGCGTAAAATCACTGGCCGTAGCCAAGACTCCCGGGGGGGGTAGCATTTTTGCCCAACCCCGATGCGGTGCACCGTGGAGACTATCCCATCAGTTGGCCGGTCTATCTGGTTTTCCGTCGTGATCAGGTTAAACGGCTTTATCCCCAGTTGCGTTACCTGCTTGGTCAGGAGGTGGCGGAGAGTCTGCAAAAGGCCCAGCTTACCCCGTTGCCTGCTGCCGCCCGATCCGAGCTGCTATATGGGTTGGAAACCTTGTAAAAATAGTCGTTGACGACGACGCGGGCAGTCCTAGTTCTAGCAATCTGCTCTGCGGGTGTAGCTCAGTTGGTAGAGCACCACCTTGCCAAGGTGGACGTCGAGAGTTCGAGTCTCTTCGCCCGCTCCATTTCAATGTAACCCCCGATAGCCTAGATGGTTATCGGGGGTTTATTTTTCTAGAATTGGATAAAGTGCTAACAGAAAAGGCCAATTGTGCTAACAAATCGCATAGAATCAGGCATGACGCAGAGAGGTTCCAAGAGAGCTATTTTCAACCGATGGCATCGAAGGGGTGACCTGACCTCGCTATTTTGAGCCACCTTTGATGTTAGTCTGGGCCCCAGGAAGGGCACCATTTCTGCTATAGCACACCTCACAGG
>Ga0222714_10000899_pt1 | contig 33807 bp, 50 predicted proteins | sample C33_3DmetaG_FD_165048 | JGI IMG/M metagenome (GOLD analysis project Ga0222714, IMG submission 165048) | Estuarine water microbial communities from San Francisco Bay, California, United States - C33_3D | ecosystem: Environmental > Aquatic > Marine > Unclassified | place: USA: California... | reverse complement strand
CACCGTATTGGAAACAGTGGGTTTATTCCGATGATGGCGAGCGTATTGCAGAAGCAAAGCGTTTCATGGGAGATGGCGGTGTTCAGCCTCTCTACACCACCCCACCACAGCGCAAGCCGCTGACAGATGAGGAGATTATTGAAGTAGCCCGAGATCACTACAACCCACACCAAAGGCCAGAAATCTCATTTGCCCGAGCCATTGAAGCCAAACTCAAGGAGAAGAACACATGACCCGAAATGAGGGCCATTTACTGTTGAACAAAATTAAAGAGGGCCAAACCTTTGACTTCGACCAAATCACCGCAGCACTTATCGCAACCGGCGACCTTGCTGGATGGCGTGAACCCAACATGGTCAGATTCCTGGCGACGGGAATGCGAAGCCAGGGATTGGTTGCGCCGGTTCAAAATTCACCAGCGCGAGAGGGGGACGAAGTTGGCCAACCTTTGGTGGCTGCAAACGATAGAGAAAATCGAGAAAATCCGCGGCCCTGGTGCAGCGCGTACATTGCGCGACGATATGAACAAGGTCAAAAATGAGAGCAGCAAGGATCGACGCAAACCATGAACAAGTTGTATTGGCATTACGCACGGCTGGCGCTACGGTTCAATCTTTGGCGGCTGTTGGCCAAGGTGTACCTGATTTGCTGGTGGGATTTCAAGGCAAGACATTGCTTATGGAAATTAAGGACGGCCGCAAGACGCCTTCGGAACGGCGGCTGACTGAAGCCCAATTGAAGTGGCATGGCGCCTGGCGCGGCGGCCCCCTGGCCATTGTGGACAGCCCCGACGCGGCGTTGCGAATGTTGGGGGTTTTAAAATGATTTATGAACTACACAACGTGCAGCAAGCCAAAGTTTTGATGGATAACATTTGGCCGGAAGTTAAAAACAATTTGATGGCTGGCCACAAAATGCGCTTGGAAATCAAACGGGCCACCAGGTCAAGCGATCAAAACGATATGTTCCATGCCATCATCCACCAAATTTATTTGGCCATGCGCGTGGCCGGTTCAACTTGGTCGGCCGACGATTGGAAACGGTTGTTGATTGACCAATGGGCGCACGAAACCGACCGCAAGATCGGCAAAGTATCGCCAAGCCTGGATGGCCAGCGCGTTGTCCAGTTGGGTTGGCAAACCCACAAATTCACCATCCCTGACGCCACCGAATTCATTGAGTGGCTGTTGGCCTGGTGTGCAGAAAAAGGAATAGAAGCATGACAAATCAATATCGTTGTGTTTATTGCAAACGCCCCGTTTTTACAATTTTGACCAAATGTAGAAATTGCGGAAAATGACTGGCTGGCGCAAAAAACAAATTATGCAAGTGCAAAAACATTCTTACGTCCGAAGCAAAAAGTTGTTGCGCCTGGTGGCCAGCCTGGATTGCCAATTGTGCGGCAGCGCACATTTCGTTCAGGCAGCGCACACCAATTGGGGCGGGGGCAAGGGCCGCGGCATCAAGGCCGACGACAACTTGGTGGCCGCGCTTTGTATGTCGTGCCACCACAACATTGACCAGGGCGCCCAATGGTCAAAACGTGAACGGCAACAAGCCTGGTGGGTTGCCCACAAAAAAACGGTTGATTGCCTGGTGAATGGGGGTAAATGGCCAGTTGACGTGCCAATCCCAAATGATGCAGAATGGGAACGGCTTTTTGAGCCGTTGCCTTTATAGGGGGTTTCGGCCCCCGCTTTTTTCCATTATCATGGGCAAATATGGAAGACGAATCAGCAGAATTTATTGCAGCCTTGCTGCATTCAGGGACAGTTGCACATTTCATGCACTTGTCCACGAATTCCTATGCTCAACACAAAACCCTTCGGCATTATTACAACGACATTATCGACCTGGTTGATAGTTACGCTGAATGCTTTATGGGCCGCTATGAGCAATTGAAATCCTGGCCGCAAGAATTTCACAACGCCAAAAACCCCGTGGAATACTTCAGCAGCCTAAAAGATTTTGTGGAAGACGCCCGTAAGGAACTTCCCCAAGATACGGAATTACAAAACCTGGTTGACGAAATCGCCGACCTTATCAATTCCACGTTGTATAAACTTCGATTCCTCAAATGAAAGGGAAAACCATGAACGATATGAAACAACCCAAAGGCTACGGCTACGGCAGCAATGCAAAAGAACCTTCCGGCGTAAAAGCCAGCGACGCCGGTGGCGAACGCAAGGGCATGATTAAAAACGGCATTGCAATGGGCAAGGCCGACGCTACTGGCGCCGACAAAAAGTTTGACGGCGGCCGCAGCAGCGGCGTTTGCTACACCCACAGCCGCAGCGGCAAAATGTAATGGCCACGCCGCTGTCAGCAATGGCAGCGGTGCAGCCAGGGCAAATGCCGGTCGCGAACCGGCTTTCCGCGCTTGCGCCGCAGCCACAAATGGGCGACCAGCCTGAAAATCCTATTACCCAGGAATATTTCGGGCGGCTGCAAAACGACTATCCTGGCCTAGTGCAGCAATACCAAGCGTTAATGGAATCGGATCAAGGGCGCACGTTAAACACCGACGTGGCCCGCGAACTGTCCGAACATTACCGCGCTGACCGAACCAAATCGGCCGACGTGCATGAACCATCCAGCGCGTTTGTAAAACAGTATTACGCCGAACGGCTGGCGCAGCCGACCCCCAAAGATCGCCACCCAACCGTAGTTTTTACGGCCGGTGGCACGGGCGCGGGTAAAACCAGCGGCATGGAAATGGCCAAACAAGTTGATCCGCGTTTGGGCAAAGCCGAACTGGTGTACGACACCAACATGAATTCGTTTGATTCGGCCGACAAAAAAATTCGCCAGGCATTGGACGCCAAACGCAAGGTGGACATTGTTTACACCTACCGCGACCCCGTGGAAGCCCTGGTAAACGGCGCTTTAAAGCGGGCCAGGCGCATGGAAGAATCAATGGGAACCGGCCGCACCGTTCCGCTTTCCGAACACATGAAAACGCATCTTGGCGCCCGCCAGGTAATCGATCAGATTGCGACCAAGTACCGCAACAACCCCCAGGTTCAAATCCGCGTCATTGACAACAGCCGTGGCGCGGGAAAAGCCCAGTTAAGCAGCCTTGACAAGTTGCCTAAACTGAAGGAAAATGAAGTGAGGAAAGGATTACAAGATGCACTCGAACGAGCCAAAAAGTCAGGCGCCATTAGTGACGCCATTTACCGCGGAACCGCAGATTACGCCCGCGCAGCATCGCGAAAACCGTAAGAACGAAGCCGAGGCTACCGCTATGGCCGAAGCCATTGCCCGCGCTTTAAACCAAAGCGTAATTGAAGGGAAATTGCCAAATGGCTGAACCGACGTGCCTTACGTGCGAATTTTTCCGCAACGCCCAGGTGATGGGAACTTGCCGACGCTATCCAGCGCCGCAAAACAAACACCAAAACGATTGGTGCGGTGAACATCAAATGAAAATCCTGGCGTTGCCGGTTTACGACATTATGACGGACACCACCACAATGCCCCCCGAACGTAAAAAGCCTGGAAGGAAACCAAAAAATGGTGATAACACCGCTGCATGATCGTGTCCTGGTCAAACCAATCGTCCGAAGTTTGTCGGACGTTTTGATCGTCAAAAACACCGAAAAATTCAACGAAGGCATAATTGTGGCCATTGGCCTCAAAGTGAATGACGTTAAGGTTGGCGAACGGATCAAATACGGCAATGGCACGTATTTGGATTGGCCCGTCCACAAAATCGACGGGGAAGATCACCAATTGATTCAGGAAGGCGACGTGGCTTGCGTCGTGGAGGATTAATCATGGCAACAAAACCAGGGCTTTACGCCAACATTCACGCCAAACAGGAACGCATTGAACGCCAAAAGGCGGCGGGTAAACCCGTAGAAAAAATGCGAACACCTGGAAGCAAGGGTGCGCCAACAGCCGCAGCATTCAAACAATCAGCAAAGACGGCGAAAAAATAATCATGGCTACCAAGAAACATGACAAGCCAATTCCCCACAAAACCACGGGCAAGGGCAAAACCTACAACCCGACGGAACAGGGGGCTGGCATGACTGCCAAAGGCCGTGCAGAATACAACGCAAAGAACAATGCAAATTTGAAACCGCCAGCACCAAACCCGAAAACAAAAGCCGACGCGGGCAGAAAAGCGTCGTTTTGTGCCAGGATGGAAGGGGTGGTTAAGAATGCGAAAGGCCCCGCTGAACGGGCCAAAGCCAGCCTAAAAAACTGGAACTGTTAAACAACTTTTTTTAAGGAAACCAAAATGAGCAATTCAATCGCAACAGGCGTCGCATATAACGACCCCGAATTCAGCACAATGTACGCAACCGAAGAAATTGGTTATGCACCAGCGGGCCAGGGTACTGTTACCCAATTGACCAGCAAATCTACTGGCGTTACTTTGAACAAAAGCATGGGCCGCATCACAATGAACGCATCGTCATTGGGGGCCGGTACATCCGTTCTTTTCACATTGACCAACAACAAAATCAGCGCAAATGACGTTGTTGTGGTTAGCGTGTCAGGTGGCGGCACGGCTGGCGCTTATTGGCCATTTGTGTCAAGCCAGGCAGCCGGTTCAGCCGTTATCGGCTTATACAACAACACCGCTGGCCCATTGTTGGAAGCCGTCATCATTAACTTTGCCATCATCCACGGCCAAGCATAAGGAACCCGCAATGCTGACAGCCGACAAAATCAATGCCCGCATTGCAGAATTGCAAGGGATGGCCAAGCAACACGAAGCCATCCTTTTGCAAATCAGCGGCGCGATTCAGGAATATCAAAACGTGTTGGCCCAGGCCAGCGTCGAAAAAGGGAAAGATCATGCCGCTAATCCGGTCGATGGCGCAGAAGGCGTTTAAGCAAAACATCAAAACGGAAGTGAAGGCCGGTAAGCCCGTCAAACAGGCCGTGGCCATCGCTTACTCTGAAGCCCGCGAAGCCAAAAAGGCAGCGGAAAAGAAACCAAAGAAAAAATGATCGACGCAGCAGCACCTAAAAAACGAAAGCCCAAGGCAGCCGCCAAGGGTGTTGCCGCGCCCGTCAAACGTCCAGTTGGTCGCCCCACCGTGTACCGCGACGAATTCGTGGACATGATGATCGAATTTTTCAGCCAGGCGCCCACCAGGGAAGTGACCAACCGCGACGCCAAGGGCAATGAATCCACGCAAACGCTACCTGGGGTTTTCCCTACGCTGGCGCGATTTGCCACAAACATCGGGGTGACAAAACACACCCTTCACGATTGGGCAACAGCCAAGAATCCCGAAACCGGTGAACTAAAGCACCCTGAATTTTCCGACGCCTATAAAAAGGCCAAAGATTTACAGGAAGCAAACCTGGTGGAAGGCACGATAGCGGGCGCTTACAACAGCACGTTCGCCATCTTTACGGCCAAGAACGTTTTGGGCTGGCGCGACAAGATCGAACAGGAAATCACCGGTAAGGACGGCGCCGCCTTTGCTGGCATCCAAGTGACATTTGTGACGCCCGATGGAACAAACCCCGACAATTGAAAACGCCATTGCAAAGGCCGAATTTCCGGTCAAGTTGCAAGGACTGTTCAAAAAGGCCCGTTACAAAGTTTGCCTGGGCGGCCGCGGCGGTGCAAAATCCTGGGGAATCGCCCGCGCCTTGTTGATCCTGGGGGCCAAAAGCCCAATGCGGATTTTGTGTGCGCGGGAATTCCAGGCCAGCATCAAGGATTCCGTCCACAAACTGTTATGCGACCAAATCGAGGCCCTGGGCTTGCTGCCCTTTTACGAGATTACGCAAACGTCGATCCGTGGCTTTAACGGTACGGAATTCGCCTTCATCGGCCTGAAGAACAACCCGACCAACATCAAGTCGTTCGAAGGTGTGGATATTTGTTGGGTGGAGGAAGCCCAAACCGTCAGCCGGTTGTCCTGGAACGTGTTGATCCCGACGATCCGCAAACAGGGCAGCGAGATATGGATTTCGTTCAACCCTGACCTGGAAACCGACGAAACTTACCAGCGGTTTGTTGCCAAGCCCCCGCGGGATTGCATCATCATGCGGATCAACTGGTCGGACAATCCCTGGTTCCCTGAAACCTTGCGCCTGGAAAAAGACGCATTGAAGGAACGCGACCCCGCCGCATACAACCAGGTTTGGGAAGGAATGTGCCGCCGGTCGGTCGATGGCGCCGTGTTTGGCAATGAAATGCAAGTGGCCGAAAACAATGGCCGCATCACGTCCGTGCCCTACGATCCAACCAAGCCCGTTCACGCCGTTTGCGACCTGGGCTGGTCGGACGCCACCGCCTGGTGGTTTGTTCAGTTTGTGGGCATGGAAACCAGGTTGATCCGATACTTTGAAGGCAGCCAGCGCACAATGACTTCGTACCTGGCGCAACTTCAAACATTTGGCTACGTGTACGACACCATTTGGCTGCCGCATGATGCCGAAAACAAAACCCTGGCGGCAGCCGGTCGCACGATTGAGGAAATTGTGCGCGGGGCTGGATTCAAAACCAGCGTTATGCCGCGGGTTCCGGTGGTCGATTCGATCAACGCGGCCCGTACCATCTTTCCCAACCTTTGGTTTGACCGCGACAATTGCGCCGATGGCTTGAATTGCCTTCGTCATTACCGTTATGAGGTCGATCCCGAATCGGGCCAATTCAGCAAGTCACCATTGCACGACCAATATTCCCACGGCGCCGACGCATTCCGATACATTGCGTTGATGATTAAAGAGCCAACAACGCGCAAAAAGCAGCGAACGGTTGCCGAAGCCGGTGGTTGGATGGGATAATTTTAAAAAATAAGGGGCGAATATGTCAGATTACCAAGATGAATCAAGCGATCCACGCATCCAGGACGCGATTAAATTTTTGCGCCTGGTTGGCGAAGCCGATTCGATGAACCGTTCATCGGCCCTTCAGGATTTGAAATTTGCCGCTGGCGATCAATGGCCGGTCGAGATTCAAAACAGCCGCAACCTGGAAGCCCGCCCGTGCCTGACGATCAACAAGATTGACGCATATTGCCGCCAGGTCGAGAATCAGCAGCGCCAGCAACGCCCCAGGATCAAGGTTCACCCCGTCAACAATGAAGGCGATTTGAAAGTCGCCCAGGTGATCGAAGGCATTACCCGTCACATTGAAGTCAACAGCAACGCCGACACCGCTTACGACACCGCGTTTGCTTATGCCGTGCGGATGGGTTGGGGTTACTGGCGCGTGGTGACCGATTACGTCAGCGAAAATTCGTTTGAACAGGAAATCTATATTGAGCCAATCGACGATCCGTTTTCCGTTTACTTCGACCCCAACAGCGTGGCGCCCGATGGTTCCGACGCTGAAAAATGCCTGGTGGCCAGCGTCATCCCCAAGCACGTATTTCGGCAAATGTACCCAGGCGCCGACGACGGCGTGGGATTCCAGCCCCGTGCGACCGGTGACAGCAGCGCCGAATGGGTGACTAAGGAAGACATACGTATTGCCGAATACTTTTACATTGACCGCAAAAAAGTTGACCTGGTGATGCTGTCCGATGGGACAAAGGATTGGGCCGACAAACTGCCGCCCAAGCAAGTGCTGGACGACGCTGGCGTTGTGGAAGTTGAACGCCGTTCGTCCTACCGCAAGGTTGTGAAGTGGTGCAAACTGACCGCAATGGAAATCCTGGAAGAAAAAGAATGGGCCGGTAAATATATTCCGATCATTCCTTGTTACGGCGCCCAGGTAACCATTGAAGGCAAGCGCAAAAAATACGGCTTGGTTCGCAACGCCAAAGACCCGCAGCGGATGTTTAACTTTTGGCGCACCAGCCTAACCGAATCCATTGCGCTGGCGCCCAAAGCCAAATGGTTGATGGCTGAAGGCCAGGACGAAGGCCACGAAAACGAATGGGCGTTGGCCAACATCAAATCAACGCCGGTTTTGCGTTACAAGCAAACCGACATTGAAGGGCGCGTGGTTCCGCAGCCGCCGCAGCGTTTGCAGCCTGAACCACCACCCGCGGGCATTATGGAAGCCGCCAGCGAAGTTGGCCAGGATTTGCAAACCGTGTTGGGCATCTTTGATCCAGCGCAGCAAATGATGGGCAACGTGTCGGGCAAAGCCTTGCAAGGCCAGCAACAGCAAGTGGACATGAGCAATTTCCACTTCTACGACAACATGACGCGTTCGATTAAGCACACCGGCAAAATCATCCTGGATTTGATTCCCAAGATTTACGATACCAAACGCGTGTTGCGAATCATTGGCGTGGACGGTAAACCCGACCTGACAACCTTGAATGACCTTCAGGCCACCGGCGAAGTGCTGAACGACGTTACCGTTGGGCTTTACGACGTGGTGATGGATACCGGCCCAGGCTACAACAGCAAACGCATGGAAGCCGTGGAAGCCATGATGCCAATGATGGCGCAAAGCGAGATTTTCCAAGTGGCGGGCGACCTATTGTTCCGCAACATGGATTTCCCTGGCGCCGACGTAATCGCCGACCGCCTGGCCGCCATGAACCCGCTGGCGCAGATTGACGAAAAGATTGACATTCCACCCCAGGTTCAAATGAAGTTGATGCAATTGCAAAAGATGGTTCAAGACCAGCAACAGCAAATGCAAATGATGGGCCTGGACATAAAATATGGCATGACTAAGGAAGGCGTGCGCCAGGAAGGCGAAACCCGCCGCGAACTTATTAAAGGCATTGCCAGGGCGCACAACACCGAAACAAATGCCGAAGTCAAGGTCAACGACCAAAACACCAGGTCAATTACCAGCCAAAACAAAACGGAAATTGAAGCGATTGTCAAACTGTTATTGGCCAATATGTCGCCAGGTGACTTGGTGCAAAAAATTGACCAAATGAACGCCGAACAATATGCGTATTCCGAAGTGGCTGCCCAAGATATTCACCAAGGTTCAAGCCCGTTTATTGGTCAAATGGATATGGCGTCGGGCCTTCCTGGTCAAGCGCCCCAAATGCCGCAGCAGCAACCGCAAATGGCGCCTGAAATGCAACCACCGATGGGAATGCCACAATAGTTGACAATACAAATGATTTAGGTTCACAATTGACCAAAACCTACCAATGGGTTTTCATTGGGTTGATTCGTAGGGATACGTATGTCCGAAGTGCAAGAACGTGTCGCCGGTAACCTGGTGACAAGTGACAATTTAGCGGAATTCACCGCCCGTAAACTTGGATTAGTTGACGCGACGCCGGAAGACACCGTGGCGCCAGCAGCCGATGGGGAAACCTACGCTGCCGACGAGCCGGAAACCAAGGCCGATCAGAGTGATTCAGACGGGGAAGGGAATGAGGCGACCGTAGAAGACGATCAAAAGGAACGCAAGGCGAACCCGAAGATCGAAAGGCGCTTTTCAGAGATTACCAAGCAACGCGAAGCCGCACGGGCCGAGGCCCAAAAGGAACGCGAAGCCAGGCAAGAACTGGAAGCCAGGCTGAAGGAACTGGAAACCAAAGCGAACCCCCAGGCGAAAGCCCAGGACGATTTTGGCCCCGAACCCAAGCCTGAAGAATTCAACGATATGTTCGAATACGCGAAAGCGTTGGCAGAATATACCGCTGACAAGAAGTTGATGGAACGTGACCAGGCAGAAGCAAATCGCAAGGCCGCGGAACAACGGGCGCAATTCGAAAAGAGTTGGGCCGACCGCGTGAATGCAGCGAGAAGCGAATTGCCGGATTTCGACGACATGGTTCAGTCAAGCGATGTGTCTATTTCAGACCCCGTGCGCGACGCGATCATGGAAAGTGATGTGGGGCCACAAATCCTTTATCACCTGGCCGAAAATCCCGACTTTGCCAAAAAACTTGGCGAAGGTTCCGTAATTTCAGCCCTTCGACAAATCGGCAGACTTGAGGCGCAGTTTGAGAAAACCGCCCCAAAAGCCAGCGCCCCTGAAGTGAAATCAACCGCGGTGAAATCTAAAGCGCCAGCGCCAATCAGCCCGATTCGCGGCGCCGTTTCTAAAACGGACAATAACGTGGATGCCGATGGCAATTTTCACGGTACATTTGCCCAATGGAAAGCGGCCCGCCAAAACAGGCAGATTCGCTGACAATTAACCCTTTTCAATTAGGAAACCAAAATGTCTGGAAATAATTTACTGACGATTTCGAAGATCACCAACGAAGCGTTGATGGTTTTGGAAAACGAATTGACGTTCACTAACAACGTCACCCGCGAATACGACGACCAATTTGCTGTCACCGGCGCCAAAATCGGTAACACTTTGAACGTCCGTCGTCCTGGCCGATTCATCGGTACTACTGGCCCCGCGCTGAACGTTGAAGACTTCAACGAAACTTCCGTGCCAGTTACTTTGTCCACCCAATTCCACGTGGATACCCAATTCACGACCCAGGATTTGGCTTTGTCTTTGGATATGTTCAGCGACCGCGTGTTGAAGCCCGCTGTTGCTGCCATCGCCAACAAGATGGACTTGGACGGCTTGACAATGGCCAAAAACAACGTGGCCAACATCGTCGGCACGGCTGGCACACCGCCCACCGGTTTGATTACGTACTTGACCGCTGGCGCTTACCTGGACAGCGAAGGCGCACCCCGCGACGGTCGCCGTTCTTGCGTGGTGGAACCTTTCACTTCCGCAACCATCGTTGACAGCCTGAAAGGTTTGTTTGTTCCTTCCGACGTGATCGGCAAGCAATACACCAAAGGCATGATGGGCCGCGATTCCGCTGGCATGAACTGGTACATGGATCAGAACGTTGTGAACCAAACTTTTGGTTCTTACAGCGGCAAAACCTTGTCCGTGGACACCACTTCGGCATCCTTCGGCATCGCTACTGGTTGGGCGCAATTCGGCACGGTGCAACTGGTTGCATCTTCCGCGCTGACCCTGAACCAAGGCGACGTGATCCAAATTGCTGGCGTTTACGCTGTCAACCCCCAAAACCGCGCTGCCTACGGTTCCGGCAAACTTCGCAACTTCGTTGTGATGTCAACCACCGCCGTGGCAACTGGTGGCGGCACGGCCGTGACTGTTTCGCCCGCGATCATCACCGGCGGCCAATTCCAAAACGTTGTTGTGCAAACGACCAGCGCCACCGCTGCCGTGACGCCCTTCAACAACACCGGAACCGTCAGCCCGCAAAACTTGGTTTTCCACAAGAATTTTGCGACCTTGGCCACGGCCGACCTTGAGTTGCCCGACGGGGTTCACTTTGCGGGCCGTGCGTCCGACAAAGACCTGGGCTTGTCCATCCGTGTTGTTCGTCAATACACGATCAACAACGACAGCATTCCGACCCGTTTGGATGTGTTGTATGGTTGGGCGCCTTTGTACCCCGAACTGGCTTGCCGCGTCGCAGCCTAATGAAACGGGGGCGGCTTCGGTCGCCCTTCATTAAACCTAATTTGGAGAAATTAACATGAGCAATCCAGGGCCAGCATCAACCACCACAAATCACCCTACCCCCCTAGCAACGAACCAGGCACTTCGCCTGATTGCTTCGGCCCAAGGCGTGAACCTGAACGCAGTCGCCGACACCGTTGCCCCCATCCTGGTGGCCGGTAGCGTCAGCGTTCAAAGCATCATCGTCACCAACGCGTCCGTTAACCTGACTACGGCCCAACTGGCCGTTTACACAGGCCCAGGCGCAACCGGTACGGCTGTCAAAACCGCTTATGCCTTGACCGGCAACAGCGCCCCCGCGAAAGTGGTTGTTACCGCCGCTACGTCAACCGACGCAGTATCGGGCACACCCCTTTACATTCGCAACACTACCGCCCAGGGCGCAGCCGCAACCGCCGATGTGTTCATCTACGGTTACGACCTGACATTCTTGCCTTAATATGGCATGAAGTGAAAGAAGGCCGCCCTCAAAAGGGGTGGCTTTTTTTCTATGGTCGGCACTATAATTTTCAAAACACGGGAAAGGGTTAAAAATGGTCAATTTATCAGCCATTAGAACAAGCGGGCCAACCTATGCGCTTGACTTGACAACATCAGCGTCGGCGGCTTTGCAAATCGTTCCATCGACCAACGATCAAACAAACTATGTCAGTTTGTTGAATGTTGGAACCGGCGTTGCAGCCATTGAAATGGCGCCCGAATCGGCCAACCTGGTGACCCCGAAAGTGGCCACCACCGGCACTTCCGGTTCTTACGTGTTACCTGGCGGCATGAATTTTCCCCTGATTATTGCGGCGCCCAAAGGCCCGTTCTACATCAAGGCGATTAGCAGCGGCACAAACACACTTTACATTTGCCCCATCCAAGCAGATTAAGGGGGCGCCATGTCGAACAGCACCGCTGTTACGAACACGACGAACATCAAACCGGTTCAGGGACTTTTCAAACCTGAACCGACGTTTGAACTAATTGCGTTCGTCGGCCCCGCGGGAAGTTTATTTTTCCCCCCGATCAGCCCGATTCAATCAGGGTTGACGATTACCAACAGCACGATTGATTCGTCCGTGATTGGTGGAACCGCGCCAGCAGCCGGTTATTTCACCAGCATTTACGCAACCACCGGCCAGGTGGCCACAACCCCTTCAGCCGACCTAGACATTGCCAATAAGGCTTACGTCGATTCCGTCGCCCAAGGTTTGGACGTGAAAGCGTCATGCGTTTACGCGACCACAAATAACATCACGCTGTCTGGCTTGGCTGTCCAGGCTGGTGGCGATTGGGCTGCAACGCTGACCGCGGGCGACCGCATCCTGGTTAAAAACCAAACCAACCAGGCAGCCAACGGCATTTATGTGGCCAGCGCCAGCGGATGGACGCGCAGCGCCGACATGAACACTTGGGCCGAAGTGCCAAGCGCGTTCACGTTTATTGAATCAGGGACAACCCTAAGTGATACCGGTTGGGTTTGCACATCTAACCAGGGCGGCACAATTGACGTGACGCCAATCACCTGGTCGCAATTTTCGGGCGCTGGTTCTTATTTGGCTGGAACAGGGTTAACCCTGACCGGCAACACATTCAGCATCACCAACACCGCGGTGACCGCAGCCGCTTATGGTTCGGCTTCCCAGGTGGCCACGTTTACGGTGAACGCCCAGGGCCAATTGACTTTGGCGGCCAGCACCAGCATTGCGATTGCTGCCACGCAAATCACCAGCGGCACATTTGACACCGCCAGGTTGTCGGGTTCTTATTCCGGAATTACGGGTTTGGGAACTTTGACCAACCTGACGGTGACCAACACGATCACCGGTTCGGTGTCCGGCAACGCTGGCACGGCCACAAAGGCCACAAACTTGGCCGGTGGTGCAGCCGGTTCGGTTCCATACCAAAGCGCAGCCGATACTACCGCATTCCTGGCGGCTGGATCAAATGGCCAGGTGCTTACCTTGGCCGCGGGTGTTCCTTCCTGGGCGACGCCCACAACGGGAACCGTCACATCGGTGTCCCAAACATTTACCGGCGGCATCATTTCGGTTGGCGGTTCGCCAATCACCGGATCGGGAACGCTGGCGCTGACAATCGCCGGAACCAGCGGCGGCATTCCGTATTTTTCAAGCGGCACGACCTGGGCATCATCGGCCGTTTTGGCTGCCAATGCTTTGATGATCGGCGGCGGGGCTGGCGCGGCCCCTGGCACGATTACAACCGGCATAGGGGTGGTTACAGCCCTGGGCGTGAATACGGGCAGCGCGGGCGCTTTTGTGGTCAATGGCGGGGCTTTGGGTACACCATCCAGCGGAACAGTCACAAACCTGACCGGCACGGCTGCAATCAACATCACCGGCACGGCTTCAAACCTGGCTGGCGGTGCGGCGGCCAGCATCCCTTACCAATCGGCAACGGGTGTCACCGCGTTCCTGGCTTCCGCAGCCGGTGACGCAAACAAGGTGCTGCAATCGAACGGGACTTCGGCCCCTTCCTGGGTGACGCCGACCGCCTACGCGACGGTGACCGACGACACGACGACCAACGCAACCAGGTATCCGCTTTTTGCCAATCAAACGACCGGCAACCTGGCGACCGAATACGTCAGCAGCACGAAATTCCAATTCAATCCGTCCACCGGCACATTGTCGGCCACGGTGTTCAGCGGATCGGCTGCCAGCCTGACCAGCATTCCGGCTGGCCAACTGACCGGCACGATCCCTTCGACCGTGTTGGGCAATTCGACCGTTTACATTGGTACGACCGGCATTGCGTTGAACCGCACCAGCGCCAGCCAAACATTGAACGGTGTGTCGATTGATGGCAGCGCGGCAAGTGCAACAAACGCAACAAACGCAACAAACATTGCAATCATTGACGACACGACAACGAACGCAGATATGTACCCAACCTGGGTGACCAGTACCACTGGAAATTTGCCCAATTACGTGTCATCGACTAAACTGAAATTCAACCCATCGACCGGTGTTTTGACCATGATCGGTGGAACTGGCGGGGGCACATTCTAATGACAACAAAATGGAAAATTCTGGGCATTGATTCATCCGATGGTGAACTGATTACCAGGGCAAAATACTTTGCTTCCGTCAGCGACAAGGATTTGGTTGTTGAAACGGAAGGTTTTTGGACGTTCCAAGAGCCAAAACTGAACGTCGCATTTGCAGACGTGACGGAAGACATGATCGTGGCCTGGGTTCAAGCCGAAACCATAAAAGACGGCGCCAACATGATTGAAAAGCGTCTGAACGAACAATTGGCCGCTTTGAAGGCGCAGCGCGTTACACCGCTTCCCTGGGCGCCCCAAACGTTCACACCGGAGATTTAAAAGATGGCGCAAACCGGCTTTACACCAATTTTAATTTACAGCAGCAGCACGACCACAAACGCGCCCGCTGTTGGAAATTTAACCAACAGCACGTTGGGATCGGAACTGGCCATCAACATTACCGATGGCAAATTGTTTTATAAAGACAATGCCAACGCAATCCAGGTAATTGGCTGGAAAACCACGCCAACAACCGCGGGCGGCACTGGCTTGACTTCATATACCGCGGGCGATTTGCTTTATTACGTAACCGGCACAACATTGTCAAAGTTGGCAATTGGAACTGCATATCAAGCATTGCAAGTCAACGCTGGCGCTACGGCGCCATCCTGGCAGCCTTCGGCCACTTCCGTTTTGACCACCCAGGGCGATTTGCTTTATGCGTCTGCCGCTAATATTTTGGCGCGTTTGGCCAAAAACACAACAGCCACTAGATATTTGTCAAATACTGGCGCCAGCAACAATCCAGCCTGGGCGCAAATTGATTTATCAAACGGCGTTACTGGTTCTTTGCCAAATGCAAACTTAGCAAATTCAAGCATCACCATCAATGGCACATCTGTAAGTCTTGGTGGTTCAATTGATGTAAACAATAGTGGGCCAACATTTTTGGCTTACCAAAATGCAAGCATCAATATTGCGACAGCAACATATACGGTTTTACCAATAAATACAACAACATTTGACACGGCAACAAATTTCAACACAACAACTTACAGATTTACCCCAAATGTTGCTGGCTATTATCAAATTAGTGCGGTAGCAAATTATTTTCCAGCGGGTGGTGGAAATTGTTTTCTTTCAATTTTCAAAAATGGTTCTGAATATTTGCGCGGCCCCGCTTATGTTGATGCTGGTTTGTTTTTTGGACTTAGCGTTAATGGAATTGTCTCGATGAACGGTTCGACAGATTATTTGGAATTGAGATTGTTTCAATCAACTGGCATAAGCCAAACATACAACCCAGGCGCGGGTTTATGCTATTTTGGCGGTTCAATTATTCGTAAGGGTTAAAAATGACTGTAAATATTTCTTATTTTGCGGGCGCTGGCTGGCAATTTTTTGACAACAATGGCGTTCCTCTTGCTGGTGGTTTGTTGTATTCGTACACGGCCGGAACCACCACGCCAGCCGTGACTTACACCAGCAGCACGGGCTTAATTGCAAATACAAACCCAATCGTTTTGGATTCGGCTGGTCGAGTTAATGAGGTTTGGCTAACTACTGGAAGTACTTATAAGTTTGTCCTTAAAACATCGGCTGGTGTGACTTTGGGGACTTATGACAATATTGTTGGCGTTAACGATGTTTCTTCAATTGCTGCATTGTTAACCGCATTTGAAGCAGATTTGGCCAATACATCTAATGTTGCAAAAGGCGATGCGCTGGTCGGTTTTCGTCAATCTAATTCTTCAGGAAATTTAACTGGTTCGGTTGGAAAAACTGTTCATCAAAAATTTCAAGAAATGGTTAGCGTTAAAGATTTTGGCGCTGTCGGTGATAATTCAACAAATGACACAACCGCAATTCAGGCTTGCGCCACATATTGCACTAACAATGGTTTGTCAATGTATATTCCTTTTGGAATATACAAAATTACAACCGCAATTGCTGCAAGTTGTTCAATTCGTGGCGATGGGCCAATGGTTTCCGTGATTAAAAACTACGGCACAGGCGATGCACTTGATTTAAGTGGATCGGTTTACTACACAACATTTGAAAACTTTTCCATAGATGGTTCTGGAAACGCATCTAGTCGTGATGGCATTAGCCTTTACAACACATCAACAAACACTGGAAATGTAGCGTATTGCCATTTCTTCAACGTCTATTCATATAACAATGGACGACATGGTTTGTACCATCGTTATGCGTGGGCAACTCGATATTCGCAATGCAAGTTTCATTACAATGGTAGGCTTGGCGTGTTCTTGAATACGGTTATTCCGGGCGACCTTGGTGGCCCAAATGGAGTGACATTCTTTCAATGTGATTCTCGCCACAATGGTGGTTCTATCAGCGGTTTTGGTAGTGACGCTGGCGGCATTAAGGTGCAAGGCGCATCTGTCGTTTCTTGGATTGGCGGCATTATTGAATCCAACAACGGATATGGTGTTTATGTTGGTGATGCACCAGGGGGCGCGTCTTCTCGATTGGTTCATTTCAAACAAACTTATTTTGAATACAACGGATATGATGTTGCAATAGGTGCTTTGCTTTACGCAACTGGCCCATGGGCAAACATCGTTGTTGAAGATTGTTGGTTGGCTTATGGTGCAAATACTGGAAACACAAACACACTTTTTTACATCAACGCAAGTTTAGACAATGGAAACTTTGTTGAAAAAAATAACACCTATATTCCATTAGGTGCTGGAACAATCAACAAATACGCTGGTACTCATTTTGCAAGCCCACAATTGGCAACTGGAACAGCACCTACTGTATTTGCATATACAAATACAACAACCACATTAAGTGTTCCAAATGTTACGTTTACCAAAATAATTTTTGACCAAGAGCCGTGGGATACAAATCAAAACTTCAACATAGTCACAAGTCGGTTTACCCCGACTATTGCGGGTTATTACAGACTTAGCGCACGAGTAAATGGTTTTCCCGCAGCGGGAACTGCATTTTGGATTTCTGTTTATCAAAACGGGGCTGAAAATTTTAGAGGTCAGCAATTAAACACAGCCAACATTGGTGCTGTTGTTGATTGTTTGCAATATGCAAATGGAAGCACTGATTATTTTGAAATTTACATCTATCAAGACAGTGGTTCAACACAGAGTTACACGCCTGGATTCAATCAATGCAGTCTGCAAATTGAATACGTCAGAAACACTTAATAGGAGAGAAAAATGTCGCTTTATGACAAAATCATCGCAATTTATCCTGAGTTAAAAGACACGCCCGAAGTGTTTGCCAACGGTACTATCATTCTGCAAAATGATTCCGATGGTAATGGAGACTATCTTGCAAAATGGGATCACAAAACACTTGCAAAACCTACTGATGAACAATTAGCGTAATTTTATTACGATAAATTTTTAAGGCACAAAATGACAACGCCATTTGACATTGTTACCCGCGCAATGAAAGACATTGGCGCGTTGGCTGCCGGTGAGGTTCCAACCGCTGACGAAGCCCAAGACGGCTACGATATGTTGAACGATATGTGCGCCCAATGGTCGAACGAAAACATGATGGTTTTCTACAAAACTGAAATCATTTTTCCCGTCGTTCAAAACCAAACACAATACACCATTGGCCCAGGTGGCCAAGTGGGTTGCACATTTACGGGTTCGATCAGCGGCAAAACCCTGACCATTCCGGCCAACGGCGTCACGTCCGGCGCCATCACCATTGGCCAAACGTTGACGGGAATTGGCATCTCAGCCGGAACCACGATTGTGAATTTCAATAGCGGTGGCGGCGGCAACGTCAATGAAGCCGGAACTTACACATTGAGCCAAAATGCTTCAACGCCAAATCCTATTTTTACGGGATCAATCAGCGGAACCATCCTTACGGTAAGCGCCATTTCCGTTGGTTATTTGGGTGTTGGTTGCGTTGTCAGCGGAAGCGGCGTCACTAGCGGAACCACGATTACCGCAGTTATATCGGCATCGGGTGGTGTTGGGACTTATACCGTTTCGGTATCACAAACTGTTGGCAGCATTGCAATGACGGGGACTGTTACGCCTTTTCCAATTTCGGGTTATTACGAACGCCCGCTTACGCTGGAATCGGCATTTGTGCGCGTGACCACAACCAGCAACGGCGCCCCAATCTATGGGGGCGGCTTGGATTACCCCGTGGCAATTTTTGCCCTGGAACAATACGAATCCATCGGCCTGAAGCAATTGAACGGCCCTTGGCCAAAAGGCGTTTATTACCAGGCAAGCGAAAACCTTGGCACAATTTACGTTTGGCCAAACCCCGCCCAAGGCGAAATGCACATTTTTGCTTATACGCAATTTCGCACTTTCACAGCGCAGACCGACGACATTGCGTTGCCGCCTGGCTACATCAACGCGTTGCGCTGGTGTTTGGCTGAACGTTTGCTGCCAATGTACGGCAAGATGAACCAGGTTCAAATGGCCATGATAAATTCCCTAGCCGCCCAAGCCAAAGCAACAATTAAACGCACCAATATGCGGCCGCCGCAAGTGGCGCGTTACCCTGACACATTGTTGATGGGCAAATCGAAAGATGCCGGTTTCATTATGGATGGGGGATTTGCATAATGCCTGACTTTGGTTTCGTGGGCGCTTCTTACGAAGCCCCGTCAATCTACCAAGACGCGCAAGAGTGCATCAATTTTTACCCTGAAATTGACCCCACAAAGCAGCCTGGAAGCCGCGGCATTGTTGCGTTGTATCCAACCCCTGGACTGGTTCAAGAACTGGCTTTAAATCAAGCGGAAGTGCGTGGAATGCGGGCTTTGTCCGGCAGTCAGTATTTAGTTGTTGTTGTGGGCAATCTTGTTTACAGCGTTACAACCGCTTTTGTGGCCACACAAATTGGAACGCTAAACACCAACACCGGCCAGGTGGATATTACCGACAACGTAACCACAAATAATGGTTTGACGGCATATATTGTGGATGGTGGAAACCGTTATACATGGGTTGCAAGTACAAACACATTTACAGTTTTGCCGCCATCTGACGGCCTTTGGCAAGGCGCCACGTCCACCGACACGGTGGATTCGTACATCATTTACAACGAGCCAGGAACGCAAAATTGGGCGGCGACTAACCTTGGCCTTGCAGTCAGCACAACAGGCAACTATGGCAGCAAAGACGGCGCCCCTGATAACTTAGTGGCTTTGATTGTTGACCACCGCCAGGTTTATTTGCTTGGCGAAGTCACTACCGAAGTTTGGGTGGACGTTGGCAACGTAATTTCCGGCCTAACGACATTTCCGTTTCAACGGGTAAGCGGCACGACCATGCAACACGGCTGCGCCGCCAAATATTCGGTTGCCAGGTTTGGAGAATCGTTTATGTTTGTTAGCCGCGACACCCGCGGTCAGGCAATTATTGGCGCCATCAATGGTTACAGCCTGGTGCGAACATCAACCCACGCGGTGGAAAACAGCCTGGTAGGCGCTGACGTGTCCGACGCGTTTGCTTACACCTATCAAATCGAAGGACACGAAATGTATGTCGTGACGTTCCCTTCGATTGACCTGACATGGGTTTATGACCTGGCCACGCAACAATGGCACAAATGGCTTTCCTGGAACGAAGGTGCTGGAACTTACTATCGCCACCGTTCAAATTGCTATGCGTTTTTTGCTGGCAAAAACCTGGTGGGAGATTTTGAAAATGGCAAAATTTACAGCCTGGACAATGCGGTTTATGCCGACAACGGTTCAACAATTCGTCGTTTGCGCCGTGCGGTTCACCTGACCGCGGATTTGCAACGCCAGTTTTTTGAGGAATTCCAAATCCAATTTCAGCCTGGTGTTGGGCTTACAACTGGCCAGGGCGACGATCCCCAAGCCATGTTGCGATGGTCAAATGATGGCGGTTCTACCTGGTCAAACGAACATTGGATAACTATTGGCAAAATTGGCCAATATCAAAACCGTGCGATTTGGCGACGCCTGGGCTGGTCGCGTGACCGCATTTTTGAAGTGGTGGTGACCGACCCAATAAAGGCCGTGATCGTTTCCGCAAACCTAAAGGCATCCGTAGGGGATAATTGATGGTCGCCCCAAATCCAACATCATCCACAAACATTCGATTCCCGCAATCGGCGTTCCTTGATCCGACAACCGGACGGCCAGCGCGTGAGTGGATCATTTGGCTGCAAAACCCCGATGTTGCGTCGGCGACCTTTGCTTACATCATTGTCAACGGCGGCACGATTACCAACGTGTCAATTGACAACGCGGTAATTAACGGTTCCACCATTGGCCTGACAACACCGGCCGCGGGTAAATTTACCGATTTGACAGCCTTGAACGGCATTGGCGGGGGTACATTTTGAAAGACATTGAACTTATCAACGAGGCGCCAACGCGAGAGCAAATCGAACGGCTGCAAGCCGAAATGGTTAAGCATCCGCAAGCCGAAGGTTTGGTGACTGAACATTATTTTGTGCCTGGTATGTATTGCCGCCGCTTATTTCGTCCGGCTGGAACGCTGATTGTGGGCAAGGTTCACAAGCATCCCCACTTCTTTTTATGCGCCAAAGGCGAGATAATTGCCTGGACGGAAAAAGGCATGAAAAAACTTCAGGCTGGTGATGTTGTTGAGTGCCAACCTGGAACAAAACGCGTGACTTTGGCGACTATGGATTCGGTCGGAATAACGTTTCATAAGACTGACGAAACGGACATTGAAAAGATCGAGGAAGAATTAGTAGAAGCCGATGAAGCCGCCATGTTTGGCCCAGGCAACAAACTAAAGCAAATCATTTGCGAAATGCAAAAATTGGAAGGGAAATAAAATGTCATTCATAACTGCCGCGTTAATTGTTGGTGGAACAAGCCTAGTAGGCGGTTACCTGGGTTCCCAGGGCGCAAAAAGCGCCGCAAACACGCAATTGCAAGGAACGCGTGAAGCGTCGCAGCAACAGCGCGAAATGTTCGACATTCTGAACGAGCAAAACAAACCGTATCGGGAAGCCGGATATGGTGCGCTGAACCGAATCAATGAATTACTGCCAAGCCTGACCAAGCCGGTGACCGCTGAGGATATTCGAAATATGCCTGGTTACCAATTTGCTGTCGAGCAAGGAACTGGCGGGGCCATGCAAGGCATGAATGTTGGTGGCGGTGGATCAAACGTTCAACGCGCTGGCCAAAAGTTTGCCATTGACTACACAATGGGAACCGCCCTTCCGCAATACATGGCGCAGCGCCGTGACATTTACAACACCTTGGCCGGTGTGGCCGGTATTGGTCAAAACGCACAAAATCAATCCAATCAGATTGGCCAAAACACGGCAACCAATTTGGGCCAGTTGGCCGTTGGTGGCGCAAATGCAATTGCCGGTGGCCAAGTTGGTTCGGCAAATGCCTATTCGGGTGCAATGCAAGGTGTTGGCAACGCTGCCATGATGTACGCGCTTTTAGGTTAAGGGGAAAAACATGGCTACTTTCAACGTTGAACCAATTGGCGCCCAAATTAAAGCGCCGCAACCAATTTCGCTGTCGGACATGATTAACATTGGCCGCGGGGGTATTGCTTTGCAAAAAGAAAAACAAGCAAATACCGAACGCGTTGGGCTTCAGGACTTTTTTTCCAATCCTGAAAATTTCCAAACCGATGGCAACATTGACATGAGCAAAGTCAATGCGGCAATTCCAAAAATTGCGCCACTTACTGGCCGCGATGTGATGAAAAACGTGTCTGATTTAAGCACGGCCCAAACGGCAGCCAACAAAGCAAAAATGGGTTTGACGCAAGACCAAAAAGCATTGGTCGGCCAAACGTTCAACATCTTGGGCAAAGCCGGTGTCAACGACAGAAACACTTATTTAAAGGCGTTGGACGATCTAGTGGCCACCAACCCCGACAACAAAGACCTTGGGCGCCTTGCCGATTCGTATAAAACGATTTGGAACAAGATGCCGGAAAACACCAATTTTTCGCAATTGGCGATTTCGGGCGCACAAACGTTGATGCCGGTTGCGTCGCAAGAATCTCAATTCAATCCACAGCCTGGCACGGTAAACACCGGCGCACAAATTTTGCCAACCGTTACCCGTCCGTCCGTGGCTGGTCAAGCGCCAAGTATTCAGGTTGGCCAAGCACCTTTGGTAACGAACCAACTTGCCCCAGGTGCGCGTTATGTGCCAACCGGCCGCGTTGACATGAACAACATTCCAACCGCTTTGGCTTATGGCCCAAATGGCGAATTGTTGGGCGAGGTAACCATTCCAGGTGGCGCAAATCCAGCAATGCAACCAGGCGGGGCGGCTGCCAATCAAATGCCCACCGGAATTATGGGTGGAAGCGTACAGCCGCAAAATAACATTCAAGCGCCTGGTGGCCCCGTTGTTGGCGGCCCAATGCCGCGTCCGGCCGTTACAGCGCAGCCAGTAATGCCAGCAAACGCGCCCGTGCGGATGCCAGCGGGCGAAAATGCCGCCACATTGGAAGCCGCAACAAAATTGCGTTTGGATACCCGTGCAATGGCCCAACAAGTGCCGGTGCAGCAATTCAACAGCAACCAAATCATAAAGTTGGCCGATGATGTAATTTCCGGTAAAGGTTCCGGCACACTTGCAAACTTAACTGGTGGTTATGCTGGTTTGAATGGCCTTGGCATTGGTGGTGACAATGCAACCAACCTTCAGCAACTAGGCCATTACATGGCGCTGCAAACGCAAGCCTTATCGGCCGGTACTGGTTTGGCAAGTACGGACGCTGGCCGCGCAATTGCTGGCCAAATGTCCGGTACAACCGAATGGACACCCGCAGCCATCAAGCAAACTGCCCGTGTAAACCGCGCCCTTTCAACCGGTACGGAATTATTTGCCCAGGGCGTTGAAAATAATTTCAACCGCACAAAAAATCCTTTTGCAGCATCAGAATTTCAGCAACGTTGGTCGCAAACACTTGGCAACGATGGCATCAATGCAATTCGTTTGTATGATGCAATTCGAAGCAAAGACAATGAAGCCATTAAGGAAGTGGTAAACCAAGCGGGTGGTGCAAATTCCGCTGGTTACCAAAGCCTGGTCAATAAAATTGGACAAATGCAAAAATTGATCGGGGGCAAATAATGGAAACCTTAAACCTTGCCGACATTGATAATGCGGTGGGGCAAGCGTTTGGACGCAAACCAAAAGCCGCACCGCAGCCAAGCCAATCAAGCCAGCCAAGCCAAGTAAATTTGGAAGGGCTAAACCCCGCATTGCTTTCCAATTTGCAAAAAGCCCAGGCGGCTTATAAGCAAGAATTTGGCACGGATATGCCAATTACCAGCGGCGTTCGAACCCGCGCCGAACAGCAAAAATTGTTTGAACAAAGCAAGGCCGGAAAGCCTGGCATTTATTCGCCCATAGACCCCGCCAGCGCCCCAGGGCAGCCCGCATTCCACACCGAAGCCGTGGACATATCATCCAAGGTTCCCGAAGAATTCTTGAATCGTTTTGGCATTCATCGGCCGCTTGGCAAAAAAGACCCCGTTCATGCGGTGTTAATGCCTGGTCAAGTCACCGGCACGGAAACCCCACAAGGGTTTGCCGATTTCAACCCGCAAAACATTAACAGCGCGGTTCAGGAAGCATTTACAACAAAGCCTGGCGAAGTTGAAAAACCCCGCGGTGTTGTTGGCAAGGTTGGTCAATTCCTACGTGGCCAAGGCCGCGCAGCCGCAAGCCTGGCAGATACAACTTTAGGCGGCGTCATTCCTGGCGTTGCTGGCGCTGTCACCTATGCTGGCGCCCGTGTTGCTGGTCAAACGCCTGAACAGGCATCGGCAACGCAACAGCAAGTTGTTTCCGCTGTTGACAAACCATTTGGCAAAGCCTTTGGCGTGTCCGAAACGCCGGAATACAAAGGCGAAGCCAGCCAGCAATTGATGAACTTCATTGGCGCCAACATGGAAAAAGGCGCAGATTGGATTTCCAAGCAAACCGGTGTACCCAAGGCCGACGTTGAAAACATGATGCAAACGGCCACGTTGGCCGTGCCTGGCGCCGTGAAATCGGCTGCCAAATCGAAAGTTGGCCAAGCCATTGGGCGCGAAGCCGGTTACGTTGGCCAGGCAGTTAAAGCCGTGACGCCTGAACCCGTCCAACGCGTTGTTGGTGGCGTTGTTGAAGCCGTCGCACCTGGCACTACCAATGTCAAGCCAAAACCAGCGCCAGCGCCTATTCCTGGCGTCACGCCCGAAGTGCCTGGCGTGGAACTGAAACGCAACGTGGACGAATTGGATCAGCGTTATCAGGCCGAACGCCAGGCGGCAACGCAGCCAGCCGCGCCAGGTCAACCAGCGCCAGCACAACCCGCCGCGTCGCCACTTGGAACCAGCAAGCCGACTACGCCGGACGCGCCATTTACGGAAGTCAAATATGCTGAAAGCGGTTTGCCATTGGATGAGCAATATTCCCGCGCCCAAACGTTGAACCGCGTGTTGGGTTCGGATCATGTCGCCGACCTGGCTGCCATCGAAGGCAAAGGCAAAGAACGCGCCACCAATTACGCCACGTCAAACACCGATACCGCGCCAGGCAATTTCCTGAAAGAACGGTTTGCTGATGAACAAAAACGCCTGGCAGATTTTGCCGAACGTCAAGTCAAGAACACCGGCGGCACGGTTGGCCTAGACGAAAGCACCGTTTACAAACGCGGCAACACTATTCTGAAGCCGTTGCAAGACCTGGAAACATACTTCGACGACGCCACGCGCAAAATCTACGCAGACCGCGACGCCATCGCGCAAACCGTTCCGGTAGAAGCCAGCAACATCAAAAAAGTTTTGGCTGACGAATCTTTGACTTTGGCCAATACCGAAACAATTGGTTTGGCCAAGATCGCCGAAGCGCGAATGAAGCAATTGGGCATGATTGACAAGGATGGCAACCTATTGCCAACCAATGCCAAGACGGCCGAAAACTTCCGCAAATTCTTGAACGAAAATTATGATCGCAAGAATGCCAACCTTCACAGAGAATTGAAAAATGCTGTTGATGAAGACGTGTTGGCCAATTTGGATACCAATTCGCCGCTTTACAAAGAAGCCCGCGACTTGGTGACCCTTCGCAAAAACACTTTGGATAATCCGAACGGCATTGCCAACATTTTGGACGCCGAAGGGCCAAAAGGCATAAATCGCAAAGTTGACATTGAAAAGATCGCGCAAAACATCGCCAATATGCCGGTGGAACAATTCACCCACGTTATTGACACTTTGCGAAATGTGCCGCCGCAATTGCAACCCCAGGCTGGCGCCGCGCTGTCAGAAATCAAAGCGCAGTTTGCTAACCGCGTTGCGGAACAAAAGACACCGCGCCAAATTACCAAATACATGAACGACAACCGTGAGGTGATGAACCGTTTGTTCACGCCTGACGAAATGGCCAATCTACGTGATTACCACAATGCCGTTCACATCTTGGCTACCGATACCGGTTACAAAGGCGCAGCGGTTCAAAAAATCAACGTGGAACAAAAGTTGGGTTCCAAAATTGCCGAACAAGTAATTTCAAAAGGCGCAGCCTTAACGGCCGGTGGCATTGCTGAAGTTGGAACTGGCGGCATTACTCTTGGAACCGCTGGCGGTGCGGCTGCATTGGGTGCAAATGAACTAATGAGCCAACGTTTTGCCGGTAAAAGAGCCAAGGCCCAAGCCCAGGCCGAACAAAAAGCATTTGAAAATACGCAATCGCGTTTTGTCCCTATTCAAGATTTGGTTAAAAAGTGAACGACGAAATGGCACAAGCAGAAATTGACCCCGTGAAATACGGCGTCCTTTGGCAAAAGGTTCAGGACTATGAACGCCGGTTTGACCAAATGGAAACCAAGATGGACAAAATGGAAAGCCAGTTGGAAAAACTGGTCGCGCTGGCCAACCAGGGCCGTGGTGGCTTTTGGGTTGGCATGGCCCTAGTGTCGGCTGCATCCAGCGCAGTTGGGTATATGTCTAGTTATTTTCACAAATGATTGACGTTGCAAAAACAATTAGTGCAGTTGCCGCAAGTGTTGCCGCGCTTGGTGGCGGTTATACACTTGCCGATAAATTTGGATGGTTTGATAAAGCCATATTGGAATGGGCGCCCGAACATTTTAAAATTGTTGCGGAGGAAAGCAAACCCATCAACGTAACGGTTGCCCGAATTAAAAAACGCGATGATTGTTCCGTTGAAAGTTTTACGCCAAGCATTCGTGATGCGGCGGGTATGGTGCATGAGGCAACCACCACCGCCAGCAAGTTTAGCGGGCCAGCGGGGCCGGAAATTGACACGTTTACATACCAACTCACAATGGTGAGAAAAGAAAAAATTGCCAGCGGCAACGCAACTTTGCTGGCGACCATTAAATACAAATGTCCTGAAGGGGAACGCGTTGTGCAGTACCCCCGTCATGCCAATCTTAGTTTTTATTTGAAGGGGTAATTAATGTTAGGACTTGACGCATTGCTGAACGTTGGCGGTAAGTTGATTGACAAACTAATTCCCGATCCTGAAGCCAAAGCCAAAGCCCAATTGGATTTGGCCAAAATGGCCCAGGATGGCGAACTGGCCAGGATGGCCAACGAAACCAAACTGTTTGAAGTGGAAATGAACAACGTGTCGGATCGTTGGAAAGCCGACATGGGTTCCGATTCCTGGTTGTCAAAGAACATTCGGCCGATGGCGTTGATTGCCATTTTTGTGGCTTATTTTGTGTTCACAATGATGAGTGCATTTGGCTACAACGCCCAGGAAAGTTACGTAAATCTCCTGGGCCAATGGGGCCAAATTATTTTCCTGGCCTATTTTGGAGGCCGCACGGTTGAAAAACTTGCCGACATGAAAGCCAAAAAATGAACCTGACGCCGCATTTCACCCTGGAAGAATTGACCGCATCCGAAACCGCTGAACGCAACGGATGGGACAACAGCCCCAACGACACCGAATTGGCCAACTTGACCAGGCTGGCTGATTTTCTTGAACAAGTCAAAGTGGTGTTGGACGGCAAGGCCATTATGATTTCGTCCGGCCTAAGAACAAAAAAAGTGAATGACGCGGTGGGCAGCAAAGACAGCAGCCAGCACCGCACGGGTTGCGCTTGCGATTTTCGTGTGCCAGGGATGACGCCTGACGAAGTGGTGCGAAAGATCATGGCCAGCGGAATTGCATTTGACCAGGTGATCCGTGAATTTGATCGCTGGACGCATATCAGCATTCCAAACAGCGACGACACCAGCCCTCGCAAACAAGCCCTGATTATTGACAAGGCCGGAACGCGCCCGTTTGCTTAACGTTTCATATTCCTGACATACGCGGCAAATGACGCCGCGGTGTCGCCCAGGCTTCGCATTTTGTCAAATTCGCTGGCCACTTCGTCCAATGTGTGGTTTCGGATGGCCATGGAACGGCAGTTTTCGGGCGTTTGGCAGCCTTTAACGTAGCAGAATGGGCAAACCCACGCGGTTTGATGTGCGGGGCATCCTGGCCCGTCATTGCATTGATAGTCGCAGCAAGTCATAGTTTGATCGCGTTCAGGTTGAAGTTGTCGGCCATCACTTCAGCATAGTCAAAATGGCGGCCAAAGCAATCCCTGAACGAAACGCATTCATCCGACCAGCCTTCAACAACGTTGTTGTAAATATATGCCTTACGTGGAACAGTAATCGTTCCGCAAATAAAGTGCAAGCCTTTGGGCGTAACGCGCCAAGCGCCATCGGATTTTTTGTTGTCTTCCGCGTGGCCGCCTGATTCCACAAACCCCCAATGCTGCAAGGTTGTGTGCGTTTTGCCACGCATCAACCAGCGCGGGCCAGTTTTTGGAACGTTTACCCAACCGTCAACATCGGAAGGGGCGCGGGAAAGCCACAGGAGGGCCAGGGCGCGTGTTTCGTTCATGCCCTGGGGGCTTACCTTCCCCCACTTCCCGCAACAGGGGCAATGGCCCCCGTCGCCTTCGATGGTGGCCCGCCAGTTGGTTTTCAGTTGCGCCAGGTAATCGCCTTCGTCGCCAAAAAAATCCAATTGCATGGCCAGCCCTTAGAAGTTGGGAACGTCGTCGGCCATATCGTCAAACCCGCTGCCCTGGGGGGCGCGTCGCTGTTGCGGCTGGTCGTCGCGTTCGCGTGGTTCGTTGATGTATGCCCAACCGTCCCAACCGCCTTCCTTCAGCGGAATCACGTCAATTTTGAGCATTGGCCCGTTTTTGGTTTCAATGATTGAACCAATCCGCTGGTAACGGTTTTTTTGTTGGCCCTGGGCGTTGTTGTACGTGCCGGTGATTACGGTGATTTCGTTGATAAGTTTGGCCATGATTTATTCCCCAATGATTTTTTTAAGTTGATCGACCTTGACCGCGGTTTCGGCCAGGAACTTGATGATTTCCGATTCCATGTCGGCCACAAACACTTCGTCACGCGGTACGCGCTTAATAAACAATTGCGCTTTGGTTGGCATCCGTGGATCAAACACGACGTAATCGCACCAGGCGCGGCCAGCGCAAACCATTTGGAATTGCATTTGCGCGAAATACTTTTGCGGCACGGCGCCGGTCAGCAGCGTTTCGATCATGGTGGCCGTGTTGGGGCATTTGATTTCCACGCATCCGTCGTCGCCAATCAGGCCGTCGGGTGACGCGCCAGCCATCGCAATGGTTGGGTGGTTTACAAAACCCACTTCCTCAACCATGTTGCCGGTGGCGGCCTCATACGCCCCGCGGGCGAATGGTTCCTGGTCGGTTCCCCATTGCATCGCGCTGTTGGTGAATGATTCCTGGCGTGTGCCGGTGATTTGTTCGACCACCAGTTGGGCCATGTAGTTTTCGCGGCTGGCGCTGTAACCCGACTTTGTGCGGGCCATCACGTCGGCCACTTTGGACGCGGTGACTTTGCCCAGGCGGGCGGCAAACCATTCGTCGGTGCGTTGTTCAATTTCGTCAGTCATTTTTTACCTTTCAGTTGTTTGAATTCCATGCCTTTCCATTGGCACACTTTTTCGGGTTTAAGCATCATCACAAACCCTTCAATGTCGCCATCGCCGCCAATGCTTTGCACTTCGTAACCAAAGTCACCGCATTGAACAATCATGGGCGCGTCAGGATTGATTAAGTCTTGTTTTTCGTCGTCGCTGGATTCTTGCCACCTTTGCATAATGTCCATCATGGATTCAAGAACCTGGCGCATTGTTTGTGATTTAAATTCAAGCATTTGACATTTCCTTTTTGGCGCGGGCCACGCGTTCTTTTTTGGCTGCCATCACTTTGGCTTGCAATGCCTGGTTGCCCTGGCAAGCGTCGAACGCATCTTTGTAAACCTTGGCCAATTCGTCGCTGTTGGCGCTGGCCTGGATGGCTGCCAGGTGGTCGGTAATGTCAGGCGTCGGGATTGCTGGCGCTGTTGGGCGTTTGCTGGCCGCGTTGCCATCGTCATCTTCCGGTGCAATGCCACAGGCTGCCATCAACGAATAGCGGCGGGCATACGTCAACGCGCTGCCGTAACCCTGGGCATCTTGTTTGGTGGCCGGAACGTGCAATTGGCCGCAATTGATAACTTCGCCGGATTCGTGAATGAACACGGTTTCGACAATCACGCCGTTGTCGTATGAACTGACGCGTTGCGTCAATGCAATGCCGTTGTTGTTCAAGCCTTCGATCACGGCTTCAACGCAAGCGGCCAAGTCGGCGTAACGCGATTTGAAATGCGGATTGCTGGACGACTTCAGCGCGGGGCCGAATTCTTTTTGCGCTTTGACCAGGGCCGCGGCGACTTTGCTGAATGAATTTTCCATGATTGGTTCCTTTACCATTTGGGGGCGCAAGTAACGTCAATCACAACGTCAGCGGTGTAACCGTTGACCTTGCGTTTGCCGTACATCAACACGGCGCGAAGCCCGTTGGCCTGGCAATCGCCAATGGCCGACACGACTTCATTCCGCGACATGGGCTGGATACTTTTGTCCAGCACCAAATCCTGGGCGCCGCCGGTTGTGGTTGTTGAACAACCGGACAACCAGGCGACAACACCAACAGCAATTACCACCACAACCAGGCAATTCCAAACGCGTTGGTAAAGCGTTGGTTTTGGGTAGTAAGGGCCGTCAACATCAATGCGAATTATTTTTTTCATTGCAGTAACTTTCAAAATGGTGCGGGTGGCAAGTTGTCCCGCCGTTGGTTTTGGTAATCGCGTTCTTGCTTACGCGACCAGGGGATTGGCCCCCCTGGCGGTGGAAATGGCCAGTTAGACATTGGCAATTTTTTTGGCGTAGTTGATGGCCTGGGCAAGCATGGCCACAGGATAAATTTTGGTGGCCACGACCATTTCGGCGTCGGTGTCCAACAGCGTGACGGCATAACCTTTTTTGACCTGGGTTACCAGGGAAGCAATGCCAAAATCAGGGTTGGTGAATGTCGCAATTTGGTTTGCGGTGGTGATGGTTGAATTCATTTCAATTTCCTTTTTAAAAGACCGGTTAGGGCATGGTTTGATTTTAAGCCAACTTAACTTGCGGTGTCAACAGGTGGTGCAAATAATTTTGCAAATCCTTCACGAACCGCAATGGCTTCACGCAATTCGGCAAGGCTGGCGCGTTCCAGGTAAATGCCGCCGACGGTGGCGGCATAGAACACGCGGCCGCCGCGATGTACCCTGGTAATTCGGACTGTCATTTCGTTCCCCTTAAAAGATGGCCATTGCAAGCCAAATCAAAACATAGATGGCCGGTGCTGCCACCAGCGCCATCACCAAAACTTCCCAATCGGTTGGTTCGCGGTTCATGGCGTTCCCCTTATGCGGCCATGCGGCCAACTGAATTCCATCCGTAACCGTCGTCACCCTGGAAGGCAACGCGGGCCAATGTGGCGCTTGGGGCCACGTCATCCATACTGTATTCACCAGCACGTTGGCGAATAATTCGTTCAATGTCTGAAGTGCTAAAACCGCGGGCTTCGCTGTCAGCGTTAGGGCCAACCGCTTTGATGTAAGCGCCAAAATATTGGCCGCCGCCGTCAATCAGAATTTCGTTTTCGAAGCCGTAGTAATTGCAAGTTTCAACAACAACGCTGGTCAAAATTGGGGCAGTAAACCGGCGGCTTACAAAAACAAAATCAGCACCAAAGCGAACGGGCTGGCCGTCCAGGCTGTTGTAGTTGCTGCCTTTGTAATCTGTCATGCCGTCAAAGTAAGCGCCCTGGAAAGCCTTGGCAACCGCTTCGACCTGGGCGGCTGTTGGGCCGTCGATGTACGAAACGTTGATGCTGGCGCCGCCAGCGTATGTGCTGGACTTGACGCTGAACTTCACACCAGGGAAAGATTCTTTGAGGGCAGCGCGAACCAATTTTGCGGTTTCGGCACAAGTGAGATATTGAGTGTTTGACATTTTGATTTCCTTTTAAAAGACCCCGTGCAATTCGCTAGGGCATGGGTGAATATTAAGCCAACTTAACAACCCTTGCAAGAACTATTTGTAAAGCCCCCTTAACTTTTAGGGGATTTGTTGCTATTGACACACGGCGCAAGGCCGCTTAACATCGAAAGATGGACAAAGAAAAAGCAATCAAACTGGCGGGATCAGCCAAAGCGTTGGCCGAACTGTTGGGAATCACCAGGGCGGCCGTCAGCCAATGGGGGAACGATGTTCCACCAGCACGGGTGTGGCAGTTGAAAGCATTGCGTCCGAAATGGTTTAAGGCGTAGAATTTTTTGCGAAGCACGGATAGGGTGGAAGTCATGAGCCACCCGAAAAGCGACCCACCCGCCTTCCGATGTTTCCTTTTTTTGGTGGGATGAAAGGTGGGTTATGCACTATTACCAATTCAACATTGGTGACTATCAAAGTCACACCGCGCACCTGGACGAATCAGAAGATTTGGCATATCGCCGAATGCTTGATTGGTGCTACCTTCACGAAAAATCTTTACCGGAAGACGTTGGCGAAATTGCCAGGTTGATCCGTATGCGTTCGCATTCCGAAAGCATTGCGAACGTGTTGCGTGAATTTTTTGAATTGATCGACGGCGGTTGGTGGTCGGAACGTGTTGGCCGTGAAATTCAAGCCATTCAGGACAAAAGTGAAAAAGCCAAAGCCAGCGCCCAGGCGCGTTGGAATGCGACCGCAATGCGACCGCAATCCGAATGCAATGCTATACAAGACCCAAGACCCAAGACCCAAGATACAAAACCCAAGAAAACAAAGGCGGTTGTCACCGCCCCGCCTGGCGGCGTTTCACAGGAAGTTTGGGAATCGTTTTTGGCCATCAGGAAGGCTAAACGGGCGCCGGTGACTACCGTGGCTTTGGCTGGCATCGAAAAAGAGGCCCAAAAGGCTGCTATGACCTTGGAACAGGCATTGGCGATGTGTTGCACCCGTGGTTGGCAAAGTTTTAAAGCCAGTTGGGCAAAAGATCAGGTGACAGCATCGGAAGCCAGGCAAAACGCGATGGGCGAATTAACCCGCGGCCTGGCCACACCAAAGCCAGCCCCATTTTGGGCAAAACCTGAACAAACCGTGGAGGTGTCCAATGTGGAACGCAAGCGACTTTTGTGATGCCGACAGCGGCTTTGATTACGTGTTCAGCAAAATGAATGCCATTTATGGCGCCACGTTTGCCAACCATTGGCGCGATGTTGACCCAAACCTGGTTCGCCAGGTGTGGATTGACGAATGCGGCCGCGGATTGATTTACCGGCCAAAGATGGATTACGCGTTGCAGCACATGAACCCCGACCGGCCACCGTCGGCCCTGGCGTTCAAAAAACTATTGAACGATGGCCCGCGCATTCCTGACAAGCCTGAAACGCTGATAACCAGGCAGCCAACGTTACACGAAAAAATTGCAACCGAAAAAGCCAAACAGGAAGCGTTGGCCAAGTTGCGCGAAATGACAGAAAAAATGAGGTTCCCAAAATGAGCATAGAAGTAATGAAACAGGCGCTGGAGGCATTGGACAATTTGGCGCGTTACGCAGATATCTGCGAACTGTTCTTGAAGGAAACACATCCCGGCAAAGCATATGCCTTGCGCGAGCGTGTGACCATCTCAATTAAAATCATCACATCCCTACGCCAAGCCATAGAGCAAGCAGAAAAGCAGGAGCCTGTGGCGTGGCGTTGGATGCCTGCACCGTATTGGAAACAGTGGGTTTATTCCGATGATGGCGAGCGTATTGCAGAAGCAAAGCGTTTCATGGGAGATGGCGGTGTTCAGCCTCTCTACACCACCCCACCCGCACAAGAGTTCGTATGCAGCACTGGCCTTTGCCATTACAAAGCACAACGCACATTTGTTGGGCTGACGGATGAGGAAGTAAAAGATTTTGTGTGGAATTTACCATACGAACCAAGCCAAGAGCATATCCGAGCCATTGAAGCCAAACTCAAGGAGAAGAACACATGACCCGAAATGAGGGCCATTTACTGTTGAACAAAATTAAAGAGGGCCAAACCTTTGACTTCGACCAAATCACCGCAGCCC
>Ga0222714_10000898_pt1 | contig 33811 bp, 48 predicted proteins | sample C33_3DmetaG_FD_165048 | JGI IMG/M metagenome (GOLD analysis project Ga0222714, IMG submission 165048) | Estuarine water microbial communities from San Francisco Bay, California, United States - C33_3D | ecosystem: Environmental > Aquatic > Marine > Unclassified | place: USA: California... | reverse complement strand
TGATTAACGCTATCGGATTGCGCTCGATTCCACGACCAGGAACCATCCAAACCTCTGCAACACCAACCCAATAAGGGCGCAGCCCAAAGATCAAAACGGGTTTGCCATCACGAATCCCGGTCCAAGCGAGCTCGGGGATTGCATTATCCAGGATGTATTGGTAATAATTCGGGATCAGATCGGCAAAATGCAGCTCGTCGCCTTTTAGCTCCAGGTGCGATAAATGCTCTGGCTGAAAGGGGACCAGCTGCTGCCCGGTGCTTAGAAAGTTATTTCCGAAAGAAAGCATTAGAAAATCTCAAAATCGGTTGCTGCGGTGTATGTCCCGCCAGCTGATTGATACGAACCCCGGCGCAGCCGCCGCTGCTCGCCACCGCCCAACATCAGATAACCAAAGGCGTCACCACAATGCGAATGTTCGTTCTTAACGGGGCTGTCTTTATACCGCTCTTGCCCAGCGCCCAGGCTTTGCCGCTTGAAGAAATAGCCGCCGCTAAGACTTTTGCGGAGGCGCAAGCACTTTTTATCGACAATGAGACCGGGCTTCCCGTTGACAAGCCTGGTCATTGGCGACGCGCCCGCCTCACGACGAACCTGGAAGGCGTTGGACTCAGTTGGCTGCGCCTTGAACCCCAGACTTCTCAGGTGGTCGAAGGCGGTCACTTCGTAGATCTCGTCGCGTTTGTTCCCAGCGGGGTCCCCCCAGATCAGGATCTCGTGTTTCGAGTAACGCTCAGCGATCCTGCTGAGTAATTCGCGCCCAAAACGCTCCAGCCCCATATCGAACGTCACCAGCTCATCGCAGATCCGCCACGCGCCGCCAGCGGTGCGCTGCCCAAAGATAGCTGCCGGCGTCAAACCGAAGTCAACCCCGATCTGAATCGGGTAATACGGGTCCACCTCAACGTCGCCGCTCATCAGCTCGTCGTCATATTCGGACCAGACCGGGCGACCCTCCTGCACAAAGGTGTATTTACCCTCGGCATAGCAGCGAATCCAATCCGCATTTTTTCCGCCCATTAGTTGCGAGTAGTAACCAGGCGGCAAGTTGTGCCTGTTCTCCGCTTTGGGGTTGATCTTCCACCACTTCCCACCGGAAAACATAAAACCCCGGCTCTCCGGGCTGCTTTCAGGGACCTCACCCTTGTCCGCTTGGATGACGCCACCAGGCTGGCGGTAGAACTGCCAGGGGAACTCTCCCTTAATCGGGTTTTTTTCTGCTAGGTCGTGCCACCAATGATCATTATCCGGCGGGTTAGTGTCCATCCAAATGCCGTACCAGGTCGGACCGCCATCGCGCTTAGTGGGATATCGCCCAACCCGGTGGGTCAAACCATCGATAACCGCCTTGGGCAGCTCGCGCGCCTCGTTTACCCAGGCTCCCGTGAGCTCCAGGGACAACAATTTACGCACATCCTGGGGGCTGGTCAGCGCCATGAAGATAACTTCGCAGTCAATCCCGGCTGCATCCCCCCTGGCGGGCAGCTTTAGGTGGTGGGTAATTGGTGGCTGCCAGCGAATAGCGCCCCAGATGTCCTCCGGGAACAGCTCCTGCCAGGTCTTGATCGTCGTTGTGCGCAGCTCAGGGTAGGTGTTTCGCACAATCACAAACCGCGAGTAGCGAATCCCGTCCCTGGGCGACGGCTTTTGCTGGACCGCCCGGCGAATAATCTCCGACGCGCAGCCGTAAGACTTCCCCGAGCCAACCGGACCCATCAAACCACGCACAAAGCTGTCGTCGTGCAGAAACTTCCACACGGTCGGGCTATTTGAAAAATCCAGATCTAACGACGGTATATTGCTCAACTCACATCTCCCCGTACCGTCAGCTCGACAATTCTCTTTTTCAGCTGAACTTCAGCTATTAGCCGATCGGTATGGAAATGCAGATACCGAATATCGGACGCGAGCTTGTTCATGTCGTTTTGCAATACATCCATTGTTTTTTCCAGCTGCTCCAGCTTCTTGCTGAACGACAGCGAATCAAATTTATCGGGCATTTTTCAGCATCTCCCTTAACGTTGCAACATACATGGGCTCGGTCTTGCGCTTGCCGTCAATCATCTCTTTGATGATCGTCTCGCTCTTGCCAAACCGCTGCGCCAACTCCCTGGTGCTCAGCTTCAGCTGGATCATCAGCTGCGCCAGCTCGATCGTCTCCCTCTCCTTCTTCTTCGCCATAGGTATCCTCCTTTACATCCACATCCTGGACCGGACCACGCATATTGATCCCCACAATACTGGGCTTCTCCTGGTTCGCCTCAGCATCCAACAACCCAGCCGCCTTAGCCAACACCCGCAACGTCGCAACCTTATCGTGCATCTCAATCGTCACCCCGTCCTTAGTCGGCGTGATCTTCTTGATCGCCCGCAGCGCGTGCTCGGGTATCTCATCGAGCGGCTTTAAACTGCCGTCCAGGTTCACAATATCCGTGATGTTGCTCGTCGCCACCATCAACAACTCAGCAGCAATAACTTCCTTATTCTGGTAAAGCGTCTCCGATCGACCTATCCGGCGCTGCACCATGCGCACACCGCCAAACCGACCAACCGGAGCCCTCTTGTCTTTAGGCGTGCGAGCCATTAGAACGGGATATCATCTTCAAAGCCATCACCGCCCTTGTGAGCGCCGTAACGCTCTGCCCTAGGGGTAGGGTTAGACTGACCGCTAAAAGCCCGTCCTGAGCCGTTCTGAGGGCTCTCAGAGGTATCGGCGTCGAATAGGCTTAGCCAGATGTCACCGTCCCGGTTTGGGATAGGGATGCTCTCCAGCTTGATGCGCACCTTGCCATCCTTCTCAAATGCAACCCCGTGCTTGATCCACACGGGCTTGTCTCGTCCTGGCACTTCTTTTGCTTGGTTGACGTTATATCGTTTCATTTGTTTCTCCTTAAAAAAACGACCACAAAAAACCGAAAAATATTTCTCTGGGGGCCCCGTGTGTACGCGCGCGGGGGCGGGGGCAGAGGGGTAGGGTTGCGAAGTGAGCCCTTACACCCAGGATGGAGGGGGTCCCTGGCAGCCGCCGACCGCTTGTCCTGGAGCCATACGACCGTTTGGCTTGTGGACAGACCATCATCTGCGTGCTCCGCTCGTCATGCTGCCGATCAATCCCTGGATGGCAGCGTTGATTGCTGGGTCCCTGCTGCGCCCCAGCGCCTTCTTCACGGGTTGCTCGAAGTATCCAATACCCCTTGCCATGTCCTTTCCTGTCTGCTTGCACCAGGTCGTGTGCCCTGCCAGGATCTGCTGCCAGGTATCGCCATCGAGCCCCTGCCTGACCCAGCTCTCCATGACCTGAACGTCTCGATCCTGGAATGTCCTGGGCGTGCCATGAGCATCTGCTGCCCGTGAAAACATAACACACAATCTTTTTGCTTCTCCCTTAATACCGTTACTATTACTCGTTAATGACTCGTTTAGTGCAACCCTAGATGTTGCAGGTCTGTCAACCTCAGATGTTGCACCTGCCTGCAACCCTAGATGTTGCACCTGGTTATCCTGGTCATCACTTGTCCACTTGATATCCACATCCTTATGCACAACGTTATCCACAAGCCCTAGCTCCCGTTCTGCGAGCTCGATCTGCTGTTTGACTGTCAGGGCTGAGCGTGCGTCGTCCTCTGTCTTGATGTCCTCGTCGTAGATCACCTTGACCGTGTTGGTCTTTTGTCCCTTGTACTGATGCCTGGCATACACCAGGTAGCCGAGCTCCAGCAGCCGCTTGACCTGGCGGTTGGCTGCTTGTCTGCTGATACCCAGGTCGCTGGCGATGCGGGCTTGGCTCACAAACGTTCTCCCCAGCTCATCGGTGTAGCTGCAAATGACAGCCAGGACAGCCAGGGCTGCCGTGCGGTTGATCTGTGGGTCCTGGACCGCTTTGATGGGCAGGATGCTGTACCGTCTCAGGTCTTTGGACCTTAGCGTCTCGATCTTCATTGTGGTTGTTACTCATCGAATATCACCGTTACATAGAGAGCAGGGAATGTGGCAGCGTAGGATTTCTCGATCTCCAATCGATAGACCAGGCTGTCGTCCTCGTAAGCGATGCCGTTGCACCCGTCCAGGACTGCTTTTGCTATGTTGTCGATGTCAGGTTTGCCAGGTTTATATCCGCCCTTGTTTGCCTGGGCGGCTTCTTTTTTGTACTTAGCCCAACTCTTGGGTATCTCAAACTCTGCCAGGATCTTAACCGTGCATGGCAGCTGCGCTGGCTGCTGGTTGAGCTCGCGCATCGCCTCGCGTGCAGCCGAGCGGATCAGGTCCTCGTAATCTTTGGTCCGGCTCGGCGTGTAGGTCCTGCCCTGGCGTGTAAAGCGCGGTCGCCCCTTGCCAATGGGTTGACCAGGGACTGTGAAGTTTAAATCTTGGATCACTTGCTGCCCTTCTTGGGCTGCTGCTTAGCCGTGACCCGCTGCCGCCAGCAAGAGCCGCAGACCCACCTGGTCGGGCTTGCCTGGATGCCATCGATCGGCTCGCGCAGCTGCGAGCACTTGCTGCACATCTTGAACGGCTGCGCGGCGCTCATGCGGTAGTTAACCCAGGTCATTGGATTTCCTCCCTGCGGATCACCGCTGCAATAAAGCTGATCGGGCAATCATTCATCGCCAGGAGCTCCACCGCGCACGCGCAGCGGTCCCGCTCCAGCTCCAGCAGCTCGTTGATGAACGTTACCTGGTCATCATTCAAAGCCAGCCCCACCGAGCCCGCCATCTCCAGGATCTCGTCGTGCGTCATTTCGCTACACGCTGCAACCATTCGCCCACCTTGCTGTCTGCCTGGGGCAGCTCGATCGCCCTGGATACCAGGTCGTTAACCAGCTCTGCCTGGCTCACGCTGCGAGCCTCCGCCAATGATTCAATGCGACGCTTGAGGTCCGCCGGAACCCGCAGATAGAACCCAACCAGGTCGTCCGCCTTCTGTCTCGTCTTTCTCACTTTTTGGTCCATGTATTTTTTTTGCACAAATTGCGATATGGGTATTGACTGTACGATATCGCAGTGACAGAATCAAGGCTGTGGATAGGCGATCAATAGTCACTTTAAAGGAGAGAATCATGGGAATGTTAGTTTTTGTGAGCCGCAGCAGCTTGGGTGATTCCACCAATAACGGAGCCAGCAAATACGTTGACGGGTTTTGTTTGACCAACGTACCAGGACCGTTCCAGCCGAGCGATGAGTGCCCTGCTGCCGTCGTGGTAGATACCCAGCCATGTGGCAGACCGTATCCCCACATAGTGCCCGCTGACCTGCTGCAAGCCTCGCCAATGATGGGCGGCAACTATGCTGGAACTTCAGATTCTCGCTTTTGTGAGTTTGTGCGAGAGGCTGGTGGCGGACCCTTTGGGATGCTGCCAATCTTTGACCGTGTTGAAAATTAAGGAGCCCATCATGGACCTACGCGATTTGAAATTAAAAGGCTCAGCCGGGGGCTTCCAGGTCTGGCACGCTGGCAAAAACCTGTACTACATCACCAACCCCGACGGCACGGTTATTTACAAGGCAGCGCAGTTCGGCATCGCCTGGCAGCGCGCCATGCACCTGGCACAAGTTGCGATATCGCAACAGTAACTATGCAAGGCTATCAAAAGCGATTACATTAGAGACGTAGAGACTATCAACTGGCAATCAAAGGAGAAACCAAATGACACAAGTATTTGAAACCATCGGCAGCGGAGCCGCCCGTCGTAACATTTACGGCGATCTAGTAGCTCGGCAGCGCATCATGCTGAGTGAAGGCGTTTACATCGAGGTCCTGACCTGCAAGCGTTACGGCGGCAGATTGGTGACTACCGCCAGGGTCTGGCAAGTCCAGCCCGACGGTCTATCTGCCACCATGATGTTCCAGGATTACAGCGAGACCCTGATCACCAACCGGGTGCGCTGCACCGCCAAAGCTGTTGAGCAGCAGCAAGCCCAGGGTTTGCCGATGGCTCAGGCTAAAGCCCAGGCGGTCTACAACCAGTACGTCAGCAGCGGAGCGATCCAGATCCCCGTCGAGCAGAGCCTGGCAGCCCAGGTCCAGAACGGTGGCGGCGATGCCTGGGTAGCGGCTGCTAAAAGCGGTCAAATCATGCGGATCATGTAAGGAGGACAACGTGAGCAACATCATCTATCAAACAGCCTGTGCGGAGGATGGCGTTGCCGCCATCGTCGCCCGCATGGCTCAGCATTACGTCGTGCGGCTGCTCGATACCGACGACAACGAATATTACGGCTACGTCTGGTTTAACGATCAGGCAGCTGCCATTGCCTACGCCGACCGCTGCATGGCTGGCGAGGGTAGCCGGGAGGTGCGGTTATGAGCTGGGTCGTTGTCAGCAAAGCTACCGGGCAAGCTGTGTGCGAGCTGTTCGACCAGCGCAACGTCGCCAGGATCAACCGCGCAGCATACGACGTTATCGAGATTGCCACCTACCTGGCAAGTCTCAATAGGAGGGTTCAGTTATGAAAGCCATTGTCTATTTCCGGGTCTCAACCCAGCGCCAGGGCGAGGCTGGCAACGGTCTCGGCGCGCAGCGTGAGGCGGTCCAGAACTGGTGCTGCGCCAGGGGCTGCGAGATCCTGGCTGAGTTTGTCGAGATCGAAAGCGGTCGCAAGAACTACCGCCCGCAGCTGCTGGCTGCCATCGACCAATGCCGCAAAGCCGGAGCGGTCCTGGTCGTCGCCAAGCTGGACCGTCTCGCCCGTAACCTGAGCTTCATCGCTAACCTGATGGACAGCCAGGTTAAGTTTGTCGCCCTGGATATGCCCAACATGGATGACCCCGACGTTAGCCGCTTAACCATCCAGCTGCTCGCGTCGATCGCCGAGTTTGAGAGCCGTCGTATCAGCCGCCGGACCCGCGAGGGTCTCGCCCAGGTACGCAAGACCAAGCAGCTGGGCAGCCCTTGCCCTCAAGTTGGCGCGGCAGCTGGTGGCGCTGCCCTGGCAGCCAAAGCAGCCGACAACGCCCTGCGTGTCCTGCCCTTTATCGAAAAGCTGCAAGCCTACGGTCACACCACGCTGCGCGACCTGGCGAACGAGCTCAACGAGTGGAGGGTTCCGCTGCGCATCGATAAAAACAACCAGCCCGTGCTGCCCGACGCAGCCAACGGTCCCGCTTGGAGACCGCAGCAAGTGAAGAATATCTTAGACCGCGCTGCCCTGGCAGCCTAACCTGGAGTAAACCATGAGACAGTTAGCCGCTTTTATCTTTTATGCTCTGCTATTCGGCAGCCTGTTGGTCGCCATGCTTGAGTATTTTGACATCCTGGTGAAATGATGCCGGGCTATAACACGGGCAAGGTCGTGATCGGTTGCCACTACGTCCCGCCCACAAAAAACCCAATGAACGGCAATAACATTTTTTGGCAGCGCGTGCTGCTACAACGTAAGCCCACACTGCTGCAACGGCTGCGGGCTTTTTTTGAAGGAGAGCACAATGGGAATTGAAGATGTAGACATCAAAAAGATGCACCACCGCGACGGACCCGATACCGAGCGCGCAGCGGCGGTGCAAATAGCCTCTCGGGTTTCAGGACTCAGGAGAAAAGTCCTAGAGGCACTGGCAAACTGCACCCAGGGAGCAACCGGGGAACAGCTGGCAGCAATTATAGACGAGTGGCTGTATAGCGTGAAGCCTAGGCTGACCGAGTTGCAGCGCATGGGGCTAGTAAAGGATAGCGGCGAGCGCCTGGTCAACAGCCGCAAGCGCAGAGAGATCGTCTGGACAATCACCAACAAAGGAATGGAGCTCATAAATGGCTAAGTTATCACCCGACAATCACCTGAGCGGCAGCGTGCTGCCAGCTTATATGGGGTTCAGCCCCTACCAAACGCCTTTTGAGGTCCTGGACCGAGCGCGTGCAGCTGTGCGCGGCGAGCCCCGCGAGGAGCTCGACAGTCTCCCGGCAGACATCGGCAGCGCCATCGAGCCCGTGATTTTAGACCGAGGGCTGCGCAAGCTGGGCATCGATCCCGCCCAGATCTTTCATTACTCCCAGGACGGCGCGCTGGCTGCCAAAAAGCACCCGGACATGGAGCTGTACTATTCCGACGACGGCATCATCGAGCTGGACAAGCCCATGAAGATCTACGCTGACGAAAGCCAGGGGATCTCGGTAATGAACCAGGACGGCGAGATCGAGCTGGTAGGAAAGATAATCCTGGAGGCTAAGTTTACGACGGCACCCAAAAAGCCCGACGACCCGCAGCTGTTCCGGGGACCGATCCAGCTGCAAGCCGGGATGATGTGCCACGACGCCCAATATGGAATCCTGTTCACCTGTTACGGCGGGCGCGAGATCGAGGTCAACATCTTTGCTCGCCACCAGGAAACCGTGGGTCTGATCAGCAACTACGTCCAGGATTTTGAGATGCACATGGCGCAGGATACATACCCTGAGCCCACCAACATCGAGGAGCTCGCCTGGAAATACAACAAGCCAGACCCCGACCAGGAGACAGAGCTCGACCCTGACCTGGCAACGTCGGTCGAGGCGTACCAGGACGCGAGCGCAGCCATTAAGGCAGCCGAGGAGCAAAAGCAGCAAGCCACCGAAAACCTAATGGCAGCGATCGGCAACTACAAGATCGGCAACCTGTACACGCCCAGCGGCGCATATAAAGTCACCTGGGGCTGGCGCACCAGCAAGGCTAAGCCGCCCGTGCTATGCCCGCATTGTCGGGCAGAGCTGGAGCCCGCCAAGCCGGAAAACACGGTAAGACAAAAATCAATCAGCGTAAAGGAAGTCAAATGAACAAGCTGCCTACACTAGCCCCGCAGACAATGGCGGAGGCGATGGACTTCAGTAAGATGATCAGCCATAGCCAGATGGTCCCTAAGCAATACCAGGGCAAGCCTCAAGACGTCCTGGTCGCGATCCAATGGGGGTATGAGCTCGGGCTGCAACCGCTCCAGGCGCTGCAAAACATTGCGGTGATCAACGGCAAGCCGTCGGTCTATGGTGACGCTGCGCTCGCCCTGGTCAAGAATGATCCGCGCTGCGCTGGCGTGAGCGAGACCGTGAGCGGTGAGGGCGACAGCAAGACAGCAACGTGCCTGGTTAAGCGACGCTACGGCGACGACATCGAGGAGACCGTGCGCACATTCAGCGTGCGCGATGCCAAGATGGCGCGCTTGTGGGGTAAGCCAGGACCCTGGCAGCAGTACCCGGACCGGATGCTGATGATGCGAGCTCGCGGGTTCGCGCTGCGCGACGCTTTCCCTGATGCTTTAAAGGGCGTAATCACCGCCGAGGAAGCCCAGGATATGCCCTCAGAGCCCAAAGATGTAACGCCCAAGGCCAACCCCTTGGACCGGGTTGTTGCAAAGCATACAGAGCGATTTGAGCAGCCAGCCCCGCAGCCGGAGGTGGAGGACGCCGTGTATGTCGAGCCCGTCGATGAGGACCCGCCGTCGTTCGATGAGCTGCCGCCGCAGCCGGAGCCAGAACCTGAGCCGCAGCCGGAGCCCGAGCCCGAGCCAGTTGCTACTGGCTGGCAGCTGCTGAACCACCAGGGCAAACCGATCGGCGCTCAGATGGTGACAGCCAAAGAATATACCGACGGGTTCGTAAAGCTAATGCGCAAGTACGTTGACCTGGAGAAGTCAAGTGACGGGACGATCTTCAGCAGCCGACAGAAGATGACGCTGCTGCGCGAGCTGCGCGAGGTTAACCAGGAACGCATCGATCGGCTCGACAGCAATGCGTCGAAAGAAGTCCTGGGTTTGTACAAACTATATTTGCGCCAGCTCGGCGCGGGAGCAAAAGATGTCAGTTAATCGTGAGAAATTCAGCCTGACCCAAAAGCAGCGCGACATTATGGACTACATTGTGAAGATCAAAGAAAACACCGGGGTGACGCCGACGCAGCGGGATATCTCGCAGCAGTTTGGTATCGCCCAGGCGACGGTCGCCAAGCATTTGCAATCGATCGAGCGCCGTGGCTGGATTCAGCGAGCCAAAGGATTCAAAAACGGGATGACGATTCTATGATTCAACTGATGCAATTCGGCACTTCAGACACCGAGCTGATTGCTGCGATTAAGACAGCCGATCATTGGCAGCACGACGGGCGTGATAGCTTGCTGCTGATCAATGAGCAAGGCTACCTGGTCGCGACGCTTGCAGAGTACAACCGCAACCCTAAGCTGCAAGAGCTGGAGATTGCCGAATCGTTCAGGGTCATAGCGTGAAGTGCCCGGTGTGCAACAAGCCCGCCGATGTAAAGGAAACGCGAGTAAGAAAAGATGGCAGCAAGTATCGCCGCTATCTTTGCTTTAACCTGGAGCATCGGTTCAGCACCAGGGAGGTGGTTGTCCCTGGTTACAAGAAAAAGGAAAAGAAACGTGATGAAAGAAAAACGGATAACCATCCCGATCAGCAAAAGCATTGATGAGATCAGGGGGTTCATTGCCGAGCAGACGGGGGTGGAGATGACTTACACCCAGGTGATCAACTACCTGATTCACTTTTACGTTAAACACGCCAACGAACCGCGCACTAAGTGGGCTCCGGTTCTGCGGGGAAAGTAGTTAGGGGACTAGTCCTGGCAAGTAAACCGTGCGCCCGTTCTGCTTTGTCGCGGTCAACACCTGGCGCTTGTTGTCCGCGATGTCGTAGCTCACATGGACCCAGCCCGAATCGGGTATGCCTGGGGTGTAAAACTCCAATATGCACTGCCTAAACGCCATCCCCGAATCGACAATGAATTGCGCGAGCTCAGCGTTTGGGACGGACGGGATCTCGATGTCCGCAGCCATTCCTTTGCAATGATCTGACTTAGAGCTCCCGCCCACTTTTGCGTTAACCACCTTGTCGCGAAAGCCGCTGTTAACTTTAACTGGCTTGCCGAAATGATCGCGGATCGGCTGCAACACACTTTCGCAAAGCGCCACCAGGTTTGACAGCTGCTCGTCGTTGGGTGTGTTATCCAGGTCAAAGCGCAGCGCGGTCTCACTTTTTGTGAGCTCCTCAAGAGAAAAATGGGCTGACAATTTCATAACGAATCCGTATTTTTAAGTTCAACAACAAGGCAATCTACCTGGAAAGCCTCGACCTTTTTATCTTTTTCTAGAAACGCCTTGGCAAATTCATTTTGGACCTGGCATTGCTCAATTGAAATTGAAATGTTGCCTTGAAAAAAAGCACATTTGTTCCCAAAGAAACACACAAACGCCACCGGCAACCAGGTCATCGCTTCCTCATTTCTTGTTTTTCATGTCCAGGATCTTTTCCAGGGTCCTGCCGCCAAAATAAAACGACATAATCAACATCCCCCATTGTCCAAGCAGCTCGACGTATGCCTGGTTGGCATCCATGCCGAACGCGCTCATCATGGCGAACGTAAAGTAGCCGACCAGGATTGCCACCAGGGTCATGGGTCGGATGTTCTTAGACAGCCAGCTGTCGCTGTTCATGTCAGCTTGCAGCCTGGCGGTTAGATTGTTCTGCTCGGTTTCGTACAGCTTGGTATCGTTCGCCATCTTGGCGAGCTCACCATCCTGCTGCATCTTAATTAGCTCAGCCTGGGCTTTGGCTTTGGCTTCAGGGTCGGGGATTAGTTTATCGACCAGCTTGGACCCAATGTCCAGCAATCCGGCAAGTGGCAGCATTATTCAGTCTCCTCTTTCTTATCGCGACGCGAGCCAGCCATCACGCCGCTAAGCGCACCGACGACAAACGTGGCGATTGGATTAACCAGTTTAAAAAATTCGGCATCATTCGGAGCCTGACCGAGCATCGGCTGCGTGACAAATACGACAGACCAGAGAGAGACGCCGACGATACCAATAAGCGTGAGCGCCATCGCAAGCCCGACAATAAAGCGCAGCCAATCATCGAGGTTTGGTTTCATCTGTTACCTCCACCAAATAGTTTGAGCAAGTCTCATCAGCCTCGCATACGGGGCTTTTACATTCTTTCGTGCTGTGGTTTGCCGGGTCCTGGCAAGGGTAGCGGTAGCGGTCAGAGCAGCCAGCGGTAATCGCTAGGCTAAGAATCGCAAAGATGACAACGATCGACCATAAGGTAACGCGCGCGGTGATGTTGGCTTGTGCTAGTCCCTCCTCGTACCCATCCTGCCAAGCGCGCAGCGCGAGCGGATTGTTGCTGTACTTGTCGGAACTAGCCATTATTTAATCCCGTTTAGTTTCCAATCAATAGCTGTCGCGATCATCCCCCACAAAGCCCAGATCGCCAAAGCCAAAACAATTGCCGCCAGGATATATCCAACCAGGTCCCGGCGTCGTTGCTGCTGGTGGATAATTTCGCGCTCACGCTTGAGCTTGATCTGGCGCTGCATCTGGAGCAAATCGTCGTATGCGGCTGGACCGTACCGCAGCCGGACCATACTCATTAGCTCAAGATGTTGTTTACGAACAGCCTCTCTGCGTTGCAGCTGTTCCATCGCCTCTTGTTCGATTGACTTGCCGCCACCAATGCGTTGGAACAAGCCAGGCTTTTTGTTGTCAATTGCGTTGAGCTCGGAGACCTTGCCCATCCAGGTCCCGATTTGACCGAGAACATCCTCGACTTCGCGACCCGCTTCGACCAGTTTCTTTACCGTGTTAAAGGCTGCCGTGGCAGCCATAAAGATGCTGACCGGGTCCATTCAGTTAGCCCATCTTCACCAGGATGCTAAACAGCAAGACCAGGATCGTGCCCGTAGCGCCAATCAGGATTGTCTCTAGCCGCTTGACGCGACCAAACAAATCCTTGAACTGGATGCGTACTTCGGTCTTAATAGCCACGACTTCTTTTTCCAGGGCATCAATGCGTGTATGTGCAGACGCTACGTTTCGTTCCATTTTTATTTTTTCCTAAAATCATGGCTCTTGGGGCCAAGTTAGGTTATAGGGGAAGCCAGCTTGCGTCGGGATATCACGCAGCGCTTGACGGTATGCCGCCCAAGCCGTAGACGTTGCCTCGGGAATGTCTTTGCCCTGCGTCCAATCTGATTGGGCGAGCAAGCGGTTGCGTTCACCGCGCACATTCTTGCCAGCGTCTTCTTCTGGTCTTTGCTGGGACGCCCATGTCTCAACCCACGAACCATCAACCAAATCAACAGAGCGCGTTTGCGTATGGGTCTTGTTGTCAATTGCAGGCTTTGGCGTGGCGGTTACTTCAACCACACCAAAAGCATTGAGTGTTTCAATTGGCACATCTTTTGGGAAAGAAGTGTTTGGATTGTCGCGGCGAAATTGACCAATCGTGTATGGGTATTGACTGACCACGCCGTTTGTAATTTTTGCGTACATTTTTTACCTCACAAATCAAGAGCATAGACACCATCGTCCGGGCTAGTCTGGTTAGAAATATAAATTTTGCTTTTGTCGGAGTTCACAAAACAAGAATATGGGCTTAGGTAAAGCAAAACGGGAAGATTAAAAGTTGATGAATAACTAGCTGTGCTTACGTCCCAAGCTGTAGATAGGTCGTATGCAAATAACGCTCTGTTGGTGGTGCCTACAATAAGCATTTGCCTCCCGTCTTCTGTAAAAGACAATCCTAGAGGAGATGTCTCTTCTGTTGCAACGCTAAATCCCTGCGAGTGACTGGCGGTACTTATATCCCATGCTGTAGATAGGTTGTATTCTTGGACTGCATCGCTTCCAGTCCCTACGACAAACATCTTTGCCCCATCATCTTTAAACCACAAACCTATAGGATTGTTTTCTTGAGTTACAACGCTAAAATTTTGAGAGTAACTTGCTGTACTTACATCCCATGCTGTACTCAAATCATACTCAAGAACAGTATCAGTTATGCTTTCAGAAACATACATCTTTGTCCCGTCAGGTTTAAAAAATAACCCCCTTGGTAAACCTGTTTGAGTAAGAACAGAAAAGGCTTGAGAATATGATGCAGTCGTAATGTCCCATGCTGTTGACAGGCTATATTGAGATACTTTGTCGTTTTGCGCCCCAACCTGATACATAATCGTGCCGTCAGGTTTGAAAAACAATGCTTGCGGTGAGTTGTCTTGGGTGGCGGTGCGGAAGTAATTTGTGGATGGGTAGTTAAAAGTTGCTGTACTTAAATCCCATGCCGTAGATAAATCATGTTTGTATACTTTTCTGTTGCCACCACCAAAGGTGAACATTCCGGTGCCATCACTCTTAAAATAAACATTAACTAAAGATGTTTCTAGGCCGTCAAAATTAGCAAGATACGATGTTGAGTAAGAAGCCGTGCTTACATCCCATGCCGTAGATAAGCTGTATTCGTAAACACGGTCGTTAGTATTGCCTGAAATCCACATTTTTGTCCCATCTGGTTTTAAAAATATACCAGTTGGTATGGAATCTTCAGTTGCAACAGACTTTGTTTTTGACGCATAAGAAGCTGTACTAACATCCCAAGCAGTAGACAATGTGTACTGAAAAACCGCGTCATTAGTGAAACAGACAACATACATTATTGTCCCGTCAGGTTTAAACCAAACACCTGTAGGGCCTGGCGCTTCTGTCGCAATAGAAAAACTCTGAGAATAAGTTAGAGTGCTGATATCCCATGCCGTTGATAGGTTATATTCGTTTACGTTGTCGTTGGCATTTTCGGGAACATACATCTTTGTTCCGTCAGATTTAAAAAACAACGCATTGGGAAATGTGCCTTGAGCAGTTATGGATGAGCTATTTTGATTATGCGTTACTGTGCTTAAATCCCACGCCGTAGATAGGTCATATTCATAAATAATATCCGTGATTGTGCTGACAATATACATTTTTGTTCCATCAGAACTAAAAGTTCCTGATGTCATATGTGCATATACTGGGGACACATCAACATAATTTATTGGCGAAACATTAAATTCAGCCGTTGCCAAATCAACAACTTTAGGCTTAAAACCAGCCGCTGCTTGTGTGATAGAACGTACAGTCATATTAAGCCACCGCTTGAGCTAAAACCAAACCGCGCCATGTCGTGCCTCCATCGCTCGTAAAGAACGCCAATATATCCGTCCCGCTTACCGTTAATATTGGTGCGGTTCCAAGATTCCAAGTAACACCGCCAAACCAGTTGATCGTGTAAGCGCCGCCATTGGTGAGCGTCAAAATAAACGCCGACACCGTGCCGCTGCTGGCGACGTTTGAGACAGTAAACGTGGTCGTGCCGCTAATCGTCTTCGTAAAGTAGTTAGCCGAGGATAAGTCAATATTAGAGGCAGCAACCGCAGCTGACACCTCGGTCACTACCCCAGTTGCAGTAGCCGCCCATGCGCTGCCGCTATAAGCAAACATTTGGTCGCTTGTTGTGTTGTAGTACAAGTCACCAGCTTGGAGTGCGGTAGTGTCCTGGCGGGTTGATGGCGCACTTGCCGCAGGCCCGTAATAAACGTCCGAGAAATTTGTAATGTCTGCTACGTTTGTCGCGACGGTGGTTACATCGCTAGAAATTCCAGCTACTGTTGTAACATTGGCAGATATACCAGCAACCGTATTAACATTCGCAATGTTGGTCGCAACGGTTCCAATGTCAGTACCATCGTTTGCAACGGTTGTTACGTCATTAGAAATTCCAGCGACCGTGGTTACGTTTGCGGATATACCAGCGACCGTAGCAATATTGGCGGCGGCACTAGCGACCGTTGAAATATTGTTGGTTGGGTTAATTTGCCCAGCTACTGTTGTAACGTCCGCTGATACGCCAGCCACCAAGCCGATATCTGTTCCATCTGCTGCAACCGTCGTGACATCGGCAGAAATTCCAGCGACTGTTGTGACGTTGGCAGATACCCCAGCAACCGTCGTGACATCGGCTGAAACACCAGCCACCGTCGTGACATTTCCGCTAATACCAGCGACTGTTGAAACATCACCGCTTACACCAGCGACTGTTGTGACGTTGGCAGATATGCCCGCAACCGTGCCGATGTCTGCTGCATAGGTTACGACTGTCGTTACATCAGAAGAAATGCCAGCAACAGTCGTGACATTCCCACTAATACCAGCTACTGTTGTGACGTTGGCGCTATTGCTAGCTACCGTCGTAACATTGCCGCTGATGCCAGCAACGGTCGTAACATTGCCTGCAATTCCAGCTACCGTGCCAATTGTATTTGCGCCCGTTATATCAGTAGCAACCGTGCCAATATCGGTTGCGTCAGCAGCTACGGCGGTGACATCAGCGCTAATCCCAGCTACGGCATTGACATTAGCGATGTTGGTCGCAACGGTTCCAATATCTGTGGCGTCTGCTACCACGGCATTGATGTTGGCTGTATTGCCCGCAACCGTCGTGACATTAGCACTAATTCCTGCGACAGTATTTACATTTGCAATGTTAGTAGCAACGGTTCCGATATCCGTACCGTCAGCGGCAACCGTGGTAACGTCTGCGCTAATCCCAGCCACGGTCGTGACGTTTGCAGAAATACCGCCCACAGTGTTGACGTTTGCAATGTTGGTGGCAACGGTTCCGATTGTATTGGTGCCAGATAAATTTGCGGCAACAACGGTTACATCTTGACCAACGCCCAACTCTCCAGCAACTGTATTGACATTAGCAATACTGCCACCCACCGCATTTACATCTGCAATGTTAGTAGCAACAGTACCAATCGTGTCAATGCCACCTAGGTTGGTTCCAACTGTATTAACGTTAGCAATACTGCCTCCTGTCAGATTGACATTGGCAATTGCCCCAGCCACCGTACCGATATTGTCAGAGCCAGCCAGGTCGGTGGCAACAGTCGTGACATTGGCATTGTTGCTAGCGACTGTGGTGACATTACCAGAAATGCCCGCCACGGTAGTCACGTTGCCAGATATTCCAGCGACAGTATTGACGCTTCCAATATTGTCGGCAACCGTGTTGATATTTGCCGATTGAGTGGCAACTGTTGTGACCGATGCCAGATCTGGACCAGCAACGGGGTCGCCAGATGTTTCGTGAAATGCCAAAGTCTTGCCAGCGCGATTGCTTTTAATAGGCAAAGTCATGTCGGTGTAAACATCATCCGGGCTCACGCGCATGGTGCGCTCGACCTTCTCATCCAGCTGCTGCACCATAATGACCTGGCTGTCGAGCTGTTCATTCAGGCTCGACGCCAACAGATCGCCAGCCGTTACAAAGTCAGTTGTACGACTAAGCTCGCGACCGCCAATGATGGTTAGGATATCTGCGCTTATCAAGGCTGTGCCGTTGCCAGATCCAGTTAAGGTAATGGAGCCAGTACCGTTAGCGTTGATCGTGACGGTATAGTCTGTCGTCAGCGTTAACAGCGTGCTGTTTTTATACGCAACGATGTCCGTGCTAGTCAGGATATTGAATGTAAAAACAAAAGGACCTAGCCCCGTATTGCCCGTATATTGCACACGGCGGGTAACCGGATTGATTGAGATATCGGACATCTTTCTACTCCAAAATCATAAAACGTTTTTTACCATAATCAGGGTGCGGGCGCTAGTACATTTTCAATATCTGGCGCACGCTCTGGAGCTGTTTCACCAGGAGCCCACCAATACTCTTGACCGAACTCTTTGCGGTATCGGTTCTCTAGTCTGCGGATCTTTTGCTTTGCCTTTGGGTCAACAAGCAGCTGAGCCTGGTCGATGACTAAACGCTCAAGCGCCAGGCGCGTGTACCACAAGCTGCTGCCTGGCGTATAGCGTGCAGCGAACTTGACAAATTCAGACGCTGCGTTTGTGTCCTCACCCTTAGACGCCTCTACCAGGTTGCCAATAGTTAGCTTGCGCACATCATCGGCAAAACCGACGACGGGTCCCGCAATCGTGTCTGCCAGCCCGCGATCAAAGCGGTTGACATCTGAGAACATGAAATCGCCGAAGATACCAAGACCGCCACCCTGGAGCAGCGCAGCGCCCCAAAACTCTGGGCTTGTCATTGGGCGCGGATCGCGACCCTTGGACATTTCCTTTAGCTGCATCGCCAGCGCGCCCATCAGCGTCGTGCTGATAATCAGATCGGCGAAGTAGCGTCCCTTTGCTTTTGCGCCCTGCTGCGTGATGCCACGCATGATGTGCGTGTTAACCAGGGTGACGCCAAAATTCTTATACATGGCAAACGACCTGGTGATTTCGCCCGCAATGGTTCCTGGTCGGGTTTCGCCAGTTAACGCCACGCGACCGCGCAAGCTGCTGGACGGGACCGCGAAGTTGGTCTCGGTCTCGATCATCTCCATCATCCTGGTAGCCAGGTCTCGCGCCAGACCAGGCGACAGATCTGCGCGTGCTTCGATGTCCTCTGCTCGCAAGAACTTTGCGCCCTCATGGTCATACAGCTCGGTGCTGCGCATGATGTCCCAATGATCGGCTTGCAGGTTGTACCGCTTTAAAGTCTCGCGCAGCGGTTTGTCGAGCTGGTCAAACGTCTTGCCTACGTTGTCAGCCAGGGTTCCCAGGAACTCCATGCCAAAAGCCCAGCGCCCTGCCTGGGTCCAAGGAGACAACAGCGATGCGCGCATCACAAAGTCAGCCACACGGCGCGTAACTTCTGGACCGGAAATATCCCCAACATAACGCATCTGCCCGGCTGCCAGGCTGGTCCAGCCCTCGGCAATCAAGCCCAGGCGAATTGCCAGCTTGCCCTTTTCCTCGGCAGACAATGGGTTTAGCACCTTCAAGTAATCGGTAATCGTACTTACTTGCGGCAAGCCAACATGAGCGCGAGCCATCCGATTGAAGTTGACATCGGTGACAGCCGACAGAGCCGCTGCGCCCAGCTGCGCTGATTGCAGCACCTGGCGCAACCCGGCAAACGTGGAGGCAAACTTACCATCGATGGGCGCGTTATTCGCACCAGTAACCGCCAGGTAAAAGCTATCAATGCGGGCTGCTGATTTGGTGGCTGCGTTTTCTGCTGCCTCGTCAGCTGCCATGCCCGCTTCTTTTTTGATCGTCTGCTTTAGAAAGTTAACCGTAGCCTTGGGGTTGGGTCCCAGGATCTCCATGAGGGCGATCTCTTTGGACATCGACTTAATATGCCCGAACATGGTATCGAACGGGTTTGCGTTGCCAAACTTCTCCTGATACTGCAACCAGCTGTCAGCATCCTTAAACACCAGGAAACGGTGATCGATGTGGCGATTGGCAACAGAGCGACCTTGACCAGCTGCGCCAGGTATGAGCTTATTCATGCCGTCGGTGCGGATGGTTTCATACACTCCGTGCAGCGCGAGCTCTAGGCGCTCTGGCGTAAACGGCAACCCGGTTTTCTCGTCAATCATTTTGACGCTATCCAGGCGGGGCTGGATAAAGTCTCGCCATTGCTCAAACGTTGCTTTGCGAACAGCCAGGGTATCGTGGACCTGGGGTAAACCCCAATCCTTACGCTTGGGTATGCGACCGCCAGCTGAGTTAAAACGCTTGCGCAAGTAGTCGCTCGTTTGCGTCCAGGCGTCTGCCATCTCCCTGGCGCTGGCGTCCCCTGTGCTGCCGCGCTCAAACACTTCGCGGATCATGTTCTTGAGCTGCGCCTTGTTCCTGGTCTCGCCCACCAGGTTGCGCCGGAACGTTGCCAGGACGTTATACAAGTTCCTGGTCGCAGCGCGCTCGACGGCAGCCTCACGCTGCACGACGCTAGAGTATTTGGACAAGTTGTCGCTATCGAACAAAGCCTCGGCTGCGCGACCAATATCACGCTCACCCTTTAGGTTTCGATAGCCTTCCAGGTTGACTTTAATCTTTTGCCAGTTTTGGACCTGGAGCAGCTTGCGACGTTTGCGCTCGATGACCTCACGCTCCAGGGCGTTAAAGGCGTCTTTGGCGGCTTTGGAGCTTGCAGCCGGACCGCCCATATTCCCCTGGTATTCGGTCTCCAACTCGTCAAACAGCTGGCGAGCCTCCCTGGCCTGCTCCGGGGTAATCGTGCCCTCGGCTTCAGCATTAACGATACATTCGCGAAAGCTCATTTGGCGCACCCTCTCAAGCGGTCTAGCATTTTCTGGTCCTGGGCAATATCATCTTGGATCTGCCGCAGCGTTACTGTCTGCGCTGCAATCTCCCCGGTCTCTGGGTCCACGCGCAAATCAACCGGGACCTCCAGGTCCATGTCTATTTCTGGTTCAGCTTCTTTAAGATCCCTTGCACCAGTTTCTGTGATTGAGCGTTCTGCGCCATATCCAAAGCCCGGCTCTCCGCCGTCTCGTAATCGTAGCTCTGTTCCGTCCAGTAGGTTCCGGGTATCTTCGAGGATTGGTCTTTCTGCTCCCTGGGGGACGTTGTTGTCGATCCTTGTGTAGCCATCTGCTGCTCCTTCTGCCTTTAATGTATCAAATGTTTTGCCAGGATTGTTGCCCACTTCGCGCACATAGTTTGGCGGGACCAGGCGACCTGTATCCACAAAGCGCACGAACATCCGACGCCGCGCTTCCTGGTAATCCACCTTCATGTCTACCAGGTCAATCTCGTAACCGTTCTGGCGCAGCCGCTCGATCAAGCCTTTGACGCTTTTCGGGTTACTGCCAACCTTGGGGATCAAGACGTTAGCACCGCTGCCTACCGCGACCTGTTCGACCAAGCTGGTTATGTAGCTGCTTTCTTCATGGACGGCGTTAGCGCCAATGCCGTTTTTATATTCCGGCATCGCCTTCTTAATATCATCCGGGTCCAGGATAACCGCGCCCATCTTTTGCGCAATAGGGTTGGCAATCGTGCTCTTGCCAGCTGCTGGGGGACCGAGGACAATGACCGCTTTCTTTTCATACTTGGTCGGCACATCGGGAGCTGCCTTGCCCTCGTCAGTCCAGGCTAGTCGGCGAGCCCTTTCAAACAACCGCTCAACAGCTGAGCTGTAACCAACAACCGCCTCATCGCCTATCTTAAACTCGCGCGACGATAACCACAAGTCAGAACCATAACCCTCTACCAGGTGCGTTTCCTGGATGGCTTTGGCTTCCTCGATCGCTTTGACAACCGCCGGGTGATTGTCGATGTCGGCTTCCGCAGCACCCTCGTCGAGCTGGCGTTTTAAATCCTGGCGCAGATTGATATCTTCCTGGACAGCCTCTCGAACCGGGTCGCGCTGCCCGAACAGATCTGCCTCGATCTGGTCGCCCTGGTCCTTAGCCCCTACTCCGGCTGGCTCGTCGAAGTCATCGACGACTCGCTCTGAGACATCCTTAGCCGTGCGGCTTTGCGTTGGAGCATCGACAAGCTGTCCAACATCGCCAGACGATACCCGGTCGAAATCGCCTGATTCAGCTGCTCGTCTGACAGCATCGACGAAGTTGCGAGTAGGTTCTGCGTAGCTGCCGCTTTCGCGAGCGGATCTGGCTGCTGCGCTGAGGGCGTCTGATATTGGTCCTCTGATGTTTGCGAGCGCCTGGAGGAGCGCGATTGCTTGCGTGTCATTAGCTGTCCTTTTCTCGTTAGCCTGGCGTGCCAGTTGGTTGCCTTCTGCTTCCAGGCGTTCGGCATTGCGGGTTAATGTACTAAATGCCGCCTTATCCTGGCGCAGTTGCTTCTGAGCCCGGTCCAAGATCCTGGCGCGCTCGGTAAAAAAACTCTCGGTGATTATCTCCTCGCCGAACAGCCCCTCTTGTTTCATTGTTTGCGCACCAGCATCGCGAACTTGGCGTATGATGGCTTCAGCCTGGAACTCGTTGGCAGGGTCTGTCTTTGCCAAAATGGCAATGGCTGCATCTTGCAAGCCCTCATCTTCCGGCACTAAGCGCCCAACTAATGCAGCGTAGTTTGCCGGGATTACCTGGTTAACAACAGCACCAAACGCCTTGTCAGATAGCAGCACCAGCCCCTGCGCCTGGCGGACCAGGGCAGACCTGGGTGGCAGCTCGCCGATACGCTCAGGCGCGACGCGCAGCACCTTGGCTGCATCGATTGCGGTCCCCGTACCCTCAGCAATGTTCTTTACGGCTGCAATTACGCGCGCCATCTCCGGCGTGATGCCATCGGTCTCGCGCAGCAAGTGACCATAAAGCGCCACTTCCTGGGTAGGGTCCTGGGATTGGATGCGACGCGCCAGCCCCACGCGCTGATGCCCGTCGGCAACAAAGCGCCCGCCATCGGCATATTCGTAAATGGTGACTTGCCCGGCTTTGATCGGGTCCCATTGGGTCACGCCTTGCAGCCGCTCAGTCACGCCGAACTCATCGCCACCAGCTTTGAATTGGAATGTCTCGGCGTCAACCTTAATTGTTTGCGGATCAAACTTGTAGATCAGCCCGTCCAGGTTATCTGCTTCATTTACGCTGCGCGTTGGTTTTAAAGGGGATGCGGGTGCGTCAGAGATCGGTGGGGGCTCGCCGCTATCAACCGCAGCCTTAGCCTCGTTCAGCCTGGTCTCATGCTCAACAGCATCAACCAGGGGGTTCGCTTTCATGTCCTCAACAATGTTCTCGGATTGCCGCAGCGCAGACAGCTCCACTTCCGATGGCTTGTGTGCGCCAGACTTAACCAGGGCGTCGTATCCCTTGCGCATCTGGTCTGTCGTCAGGGAAATTGTCTTGCCGCCGATCTTGAGCGCGCCAGGCATCGCCCCGCCAAACGCACCAGCTGCGGCTACTGAATACCAGAACTGTTCCGGCGTGTACTCGTAGCCCAGCTCTTTGTACCACTTCTGCACACCAGACTGCGCCATTGACTCTAAGCCAGCGTTAACAAACGCCTCTTTAAAAGACATAGACAACAGCGAGCCGCTGGTGCGAACCGCCAAACCACCTTGCCAGTTAAACGGGTCTGTGGCAGCGCCTCCAATTGCGCCGACAAATCTACCAATCGTATTCAAGCCACCAGGCGATCTTCCCTCAAGATCCATTAAATTCTGGCGCGCCTTTATCGCCGCTTGCTTGCCGCGATTCAATACTTCATCGTGCGTTACCCATTGCAGCTCTGGGTATGCCTCTTTGTTTTGGTTTATGAATTTAACAATTTGCGCAGCGGTATATTGGTATTGGCGCTGCGCGTTACCCTCTGATGCCGACGCATCAAAGAACCCGCTGCTTAGATAATTGGCTGGGTTAAAAAATGACTTGCCGCCCGAGCGTTCGTTAACCATGTCAACGATTGGACCCCATTGATCTTTCAGGATGGTGGCTTCGCTGTAAGCCTGGTCATTCATCCTGGCTCCCTGGTAGGCAGCCGATACGTTTTCTGAAAACCCGCCGATGGGCTTGCTAACGCCATTCTCTGGCGTGAGGTCAAAGGGATCTCGCTCTTGCAGCAGAAACGTCATTTGCGTGTGCCCATTAGCTTAGGAATGTTCAAATAGATAACGTGCCCCTTGCGATCAGTAAAGTGGCTAACGCCGCCATTGCCGTTATCAAAGACTAGCAAATATCTACCCTCGCTTTCCAGCACCGGGTAAACCTTATCGTTTTTATTGATGCTGGCTACGATCGCCGGGTCAATGTCGGTCAACCCGGTATTGTCCTGGAGCTGTTTTAAGGTCAGGGTTTCTAAAACACTTTCAAACTTGTCGTCATCGAAATCAGATGGCAGCAGGGTCATCTTGCCCCGGACCTCGGCAATGCCACCTGTCTTGGTGCGCTCATCAAAACCGAACGCCAGCTGAATAGACTTCTCCCAGAGCTTGTCGTCGAACTGGTCCAGACCTTTATCAATTGCCTGCTTGGTATAGATAGCTCGCGCCACCTCCATGCCAGACGCGCGTGATTGCGATTGATACAGCAACGCCGGACCAACAGCGGAGGCGAATGATTCTTTAGCCTCTGCGCTATCTACGCCAATCGCCTTGTTGCCCTCTTTCATCATGTCAAAGCCAGCCATCGCCGTGTTGGCTGTTGGCGCTTTACCAAGCAAAACCAGACCGCCAACGTGTGCCAGGCTGGGATCAACATTTGACAGCTGCTTTAATACGGTCGCGGAATGAGTACCAAAATTTTTGACAAGCCCAGACAGCAATGCCATGCGCTGCGGTCTTGGGGATTCGGTCAATAGCGTTGACATCACGTTTGTTTCTTCGTCTGTCAAAAATCTTGGCGCGTTTCCGTACCTGGCACTTACTGTGCGCGCATCAGCGATACGCTGCTTAACTGTTGCTTCTGCTGTCTCTGGTGTGGAAAGATCGATTGGCTTGAATTGAATAACGCCTGTATTAGCGCCCCAGGATAGCGGGTCTTTATTAAGCTCTGCGTTCATGGTGTTGAGCAGCCCTTTCGCCACATCCAACACTTCGACCTCAGCAATCGTATCCAAACCTTTGCCACCAAGACCGTCGATGCCCTGAGACAACTCGTTAATTGTGGTTTGCAGCTGCGTCGGCGACATCTTGCGGAACAACTCAGCGCGGCTTTGCACAAACTTCATCTCGGCAATGTTGATGCTTAGATCTCCCCGGATATCTGCTGGCAGCGCATTGGCTCTCGTCTCAAGCGCAGCCATTGTTTCCGGGTTCGGCGTGCCACCCTTAGCCATGATTGATCTCATGTCAGCCAGGTCGGACTTAATGTCTGTTCTTTCTGCTTTAGCCGCAGCCGTCCTGGCACGCAACTCCTCTTTCAAGGTGGCAATAGTGTGGTTAACTTCTGTCTGGAATGACTTTGATAAGGTTCGTGTTTTCTCTAATGACAGCTCCGCTGGTGGGTTTTTCTCCAGCTGCTCAATAAACGCTTTTTGTTCATCCAGAGTTTGCAATCGCTGAAATGTTGAAATTGTGCTTTCAATCGCGGACTGCGCTTTGGTTTCAATCAGCACTTTTGATATTTGCGCTTCGCTGAACCCACGATCACGCATGAACGTCTCAAGACCAGCTATCTCGTAGCCCAAGGCTTCTTCTTTGGCAGCCGGGTCCATGTCTGATCTAACAAACGAATAAACATCGTTCTGTCTTTGTGTGATGCCCTGAATGGCTTTGCCTTGCAAATCTTCTTGCGCCTTCTTGGACGCAATCGATGTGTAACGCATTTCTGCCTGGGCAGCCACGCCAAATAGTTGGGCACGCAGCACGCCAGCAACCTGGGGATCGAGGCTCGACATCGCGGCAGGAAAACCGTCCACAACGTTGCGCAGCCGAGCCTGAACATCTGGTAGTGGCGTGTTATTTATTTCGGCTTCGTTTAGGATGTTGCCAATAACCAGGCGAGCTTCTGTCTCGACTTCTGTTGATGCAATCCGATTCGCGATGTTATAGGCAGACCGCTCGGCAATAGTGGTCGGACCGCCAGCTGACTGCAACCTGGTCAACGTCTCGGTTGCCCCGAGCTCTTGCGCTATTTGAGCACCACGCTGCTCGGCTTTCATTTGTTCTTCTTTGTAAACAAACGACGCCATGCGCTCGACTTGTTGGCTAATATTTTGACCAAGCCGGGCTGCCTCACGGGCATCAGCAAAATCAATATCGCCAGGCTGAGCAGCTCGGACACCTAACCGTTGATAGCGGGGTAATGTAGCCATAATTTATCCGAAATAACGAGGGGCAGCGAAGCTGGCTCCTGGTGTGGGCAGCGTTGGTGACACACTTAAAGCGGGCATTGCCAATTGTGTTGATTGGAAATATCCAGTACCAATCGCCCCTACCGCCCCAACGATTGCGTTTGTCATCGCTGTTCGACCAGCTTGGCGATAGATGGCTGCCTGGTGAGATGCCATACCTTCTGCCAGGACCGCATTGTCTTTCGATATGTTGAACTCTCGCACGCCCTCTTTCATGGAGTAGCCTTGCAGCGCAGCTGCGCTGCCAGTATTGGCAAGAACTCCACCAGCAGCAGCTCTTGCCACAATGGTCGCCATGTTCTCATTGAGTTTCTTTAGGACATCAGCACCCTGCTGCTTGTAAGCAATCGCCTCGCTGCGACCCTTGAGCTCCGCTTGAGCCGCTTGCGCGTTGTACTGACGCTGCTGAGCAGCTCCAGCTGACAATTGACCAACAGCAGATACCGCTGCAAACGCCATCATTGGGTTCATCTTAATCTCCTACGCTCATTCTGTATTCCAAGCCCAGCACCGTCAATTTCAATGGCGCGGTTTGGCTAATCGTAATCTGCCCCGTCTTGTCAAAGCCGAGCAAGCCGCTAACAGTTTTTGTCCCTGTGTACTCCTCGATAGCAGAATCCAGCACGCCAACACCAAAGTTGCGGAACGGGACTAGCTTGCCATTAAGGCTCATGTTCTGAGACTCGTAAACAACGGCATCTACCTGGAGGATGCGCTTCTTGGTTCCAAGCAGCGTGCCTTGCGCCAGGCGGGGCTCGGCTGGCATGGTGCGGATCTCGATGTTGTAGCCCAAGCCAACCTGGTGCGAGCTGGTCGCAGCGCGCTCAAACGTAATCGTGTAAGGCGATGCGGGGATCGTTTGCTGCGGCTCGACAATGCCATCGCGAATAATCTGGACCGTCTTGCCTTGCAGGTGTGACAGCGTTGCCGTCGATGCAGCACCGCCGCTTACCGCGCTATCAACCGTTAGGGTCGAATCGAATCGCTCCAGGTGATACACATCAGCCCCATTAACGACGCGCTTAACAATAACGTAGACGCTATCAAGCTCGACTGCCACGCGAATAAAGCTGCCGTCTGTGGTGAACTCGCTCGGCGCAATAACGTTTTGCGCTGCCAGGATCGAATAGACAGCCATTGTGCCGTCGCTGTTAACCAGGAACAAGCGATCGGTCTCGTCTGTCGATGTGGCACGACGCGCTGCCAGGTCAACTGGGATCTTAATTAAATGCGAGCTCAGCACCGACAGAGCTTGCGTCGAATAGCTCGCCGTGGTGTCCTGGAATTGGAAACTAATCAGAGCTCTGCCCTGGCGCTGCACAAACACGGTCGCGCCGTTTAAGTCATCCATCGGCACGCCAGGCTTGCTGCCCAGGCGCGTCTGCGGCTTAACCAGAAAGCTGGTTGGCGTGATCGGCGTGTTGGCTGCCTGGCTTACAACAAACTCACCGCCTGTGGTAAAGATCTGTAAATCAGGACCAGGGACTAAATGCGTGATGACGTTGAGCTGATTCGTGTTAATTGTCGCTTCAACCGCATCGTCATCCAAAGATGAACCGGGATTAAAGTTGAAATAATCAATAACGCGAGAGCCCCAAACAGTATTAGGACGGGACTTAGAGCCGCCAAAATAAAGGCGTCCTTCATGGAAAGCTGCACTTCTCGGATAACCTCTAGTAGCGGACCAAGTAGGTTCATAGCCATGCTCACTCTCCCAATTACCTGACGCGATTGCATCAGTATCAAAGAATGGAATCTCGACGTAAGCCTTCATTACTGTATCGCTTACATACTCGGTATAGCGCGCGCGACCAAAGCCGTTGAGCACGTTAATGTACTCATCGACGGCTGCTGGTTTAAATGCCTTAATGTCGTAACTACTGCCAGATGTCGGCGCTGTATCCCAGGCAGGGTACACGGTCGCAACCTTGGTAGACGCCACATAACTCTCAATGTGCCTGGTCTGCCCGGCTCCGGTCCCGGCGGTGATCTCCACAAACATACCTGAGCATTGGTCGTTTGATGTAAATGATGATGCCGATTTAAGGGTAATTGTGTTTGAGCTGCCACCCTGGGCGGTCCCGTTGTCGGTTGTAACACTCGTCGCTGTAAGCGTAATATTGCCCTCAATCTCGCTCGGCGTGATTGTGAATTGTGGCGTGTGGGTGTCAAGCGCGTATGCGTATTTAGGGACAAACGTAAACGGGATGGCTGCGACGGTCCAGCTGGTATCGCTGTTACGCACGACGCGCTGCGTCTCCAGGTCCTCATGCACCAAGATCAACGTATCAACAGCCTGGGTATAGTTGAGCTCATCGATCATCGCAGCCGTGATGGGCGTTGTCGCGTAATCATTGCCGCTGCCGTTGATGTTGGTTTGCAGCACGCCACCTTTAAAGATATACATACGCTGGTGGACAAATACCAGGGCGTAACTGTCTGTTGTGCTGTACTCAAACGGGATAATCTTAAACGCCGTAAAGCTGCCGCCAAAGCTGTGAACAAAGCGCAGCCCGTCTCGGCGCTTGATGCCGCCCTGGGGCTGGACATATACGTTGGTCGCTTTCTCCAGCGCGTTTTGATATTGCTGGAGATCTGTGCGCGCCTTAAGTAAGGGATCTAACTCACCGACAGAGAAGTTAGTTTGGTATTGGACAATGCGCGTCATTTCAGCCTCTTACTGCAATGAGCGAATAATCCTCTAATACCTGGGTTGGCTGCCCACGGCTATCAATGTTCATTGCCTCGCGGAACAATCCGCCTCGCCCATTTTCGCCAGGCGCGCCAAAAGCCAATGATCGATAGTAATCAGCCTTGCTTATCTGGTCGGTGATGACCATACCCAGCTCGGCAGCCATAGCATGACGCAGCAGATGCACAAAGTAATATGGCATCTTGCTCTCGTCAACCGTATGTTGATAGTCAATATATACCGTCGTCTCGTTGGTATATACCTGGTCGCCATAGATTTCCCAACCTTCGCGCAGCCCAGAAGCGTAAGGGTTAGCCGTGTTAAACAGCGCCCGGACGCCAGACAGCATATCGCCTGGCAGTTGGTACGCATAACGCCATTCGGTGATTGGCGTCGTATTTAAACGTGACAGCTGCGCTTTTTTCGCGCTCCAGCTCCAAGAGTACCTAGAAAGCAAAGAATCCCGCAGATCGGGATATAAACGGTCGCAAGCCTGTGCAGCGTCTGTCCCCTCTGTAAAAGAAGATATTGGCTGCGCACCTAACATGATCAGCGCGTCAGAACAGATTGATAGGCTGGTATCTCCTGCTGCCATGCGATTCCCCTATATAAAGCAGAGGGGCGGGGAAACCCGCCCCTCTAGTGCTTAGTCGCTGTCGGTTGCTGTAATAGTCAAACCGTCAGTAACGTCAACGACGCCGCTAGCGTTACTAGCAACATATACCAGGCTCAGAGCCTGTGTGCCGCCAGTAGATGTGCGGCACAAGATCACATCGCCAACTGCCAGGGTATCTGACAAGCTGTTGAAGTAACCTGATGTGTTCACATCACCGATAGCGTCTGCCGTTGAATAGGCATACAGAGAAACGGCATTGCCCTTTTTGGACGCGCCGATGGTTGCAAAACCAGTACTAGAAAAAGCCATTTTTCATCCCTCCTTATTCAGTACAGCTGATTTTGACAATGCCTTCATCGTCGATGGACACCGCGCCAGCAGAGAACATAGACGCAACCAAGAACGACGTTTTTTCTGGAACGTAGTTAACTTCGGTTTTTTGCGCCATTGACTCGGCATAGCCCATTGCATCGCGTTGCCAGGCATAGCAAGTGCGGGTAGATGGCTTGGGCAAACCGCCCTCATCACGATCACCGATGGTGATAATGTTGAAGCCCATGAATGAGTTGATCTCACCCTGGACTAAAGCCTTAACTGACGCGAAGTCAGAGGAAGTGGCTTCGGTAGTACCCAACAAAGCGTCGAGCTGAGAAGCGTGCATCAACAAGTAACGACCATCTGCTGGCACGTTTTTCTCGTTCATCGCTTTAGCAGCTGCACGCAGCTTATCGACGTTCATGTTGGTAGTAGCACCACCCACGCCAGTTGCAACCGTAGATGCACCTGATGCAGCATCGAGCGCGTCGATGATGATCTGGTCCATGCGGCGGGCAATCGACATAGAAACGACTTCGACCAACTCGCGGCGCTCATCAAAATTGATGTGGCTTTGGTGGAAGATATCGCTGTATTCAGCAGCGATGTAGTCGCTCATAGTCGCAGTTACCTGGCTATAAGTGACGTTCAAGGGAGTAACGTCGGTCTGGGGGACACGAACAGTTGCTACACCTTTACCGATTTTGGGAAACTTAACTGTATTCCCTTGGACGCCAGTACGGGTACGGGTAGTACCACGCAACATAGCTTTAGCTTGATAGGCTTGTTTTACCTCAGATTCAAACAAGGTAACGAAAGCCGAAGTGACATTCTGCGCCATAGCAGATTCCTCCTAAAAGAAGTTTCAATATAGCGCGATCCGTTATCCTTGCCGGGCGGTCGCTTGCGCGGGGGTAGCCGCACCACTAATGGGATTCACCCATGTAGGCGGGTCGCGCAAGCGATTATCCACCGGGTCTGATTCTATACACAAAAAATCTTATTGACAACAAGTTAATTTTGTGAGGCAAACCATTGCTTTTCTATCCTGGTGCGGAAGGCAACATCCGTCGTCCAGCGGGGGTCAGCAATCGCAGCGTTCAAATCATCCCTGGTCATCTCGGGAGCCTGGGCAGACGGCTGCACCGGGATGCCCTCGTTGGTCAGAGAGGCGTGATATTTCAAAAACGCATTGATCGCATCGGCGGAATTGAGGCTATTTGCCATCGCCTCGCGCTCCGAGTTGGTCAACGGCGCTTTGACCAGCAGCCGCTCTGCCATTTGGATCTTTTCAGTCGCTCGCTCGCCCAGCTTGCTCATCTCGGCTTTGCGGTCATACTCGATTGCAGCGGTGTTGTCGTTGCTTACCTGGAGCACGCGCGACGCTAAGTCCTCAAAAGCAGCCTGGCTAATCCCGTTTTCCTTAGCCCAATCTTGATATAGGCTGACAGTAGGATCTTCTGGATTGAGACCTTGATCCACCAAACCCTTAACGTCATAACCATTTTCTGGAACCTTATGCTTGCCTTGACTAAACTTCTTTCGCAGCTCGTTGTAGCTCTTGGCGAGGTTTTCGACATCAGGGGCGTCGTCTTTCCAAAATTGATCGGGGATGTAATCCGGTTTTACAGCTGCTTCAACAGCTTTGGGCTCCGCCGGATCGGGGTCGTGTAAAGGTATCGGAGCCTCTTGGTTTTCACTAGAAACATTTTCCTGGACCTGTGGGGTTAACAGCGGGGCGTCATCGCTGACGTTATCCTGCTGCGTGTTTTCCTGGTTATCCATCGCTTCGTTCCACTCTCTTTTCAATCATGCGGACAATCTCAGCCATCCCGGTCCGGAGATAGCCATAGCTGGCATCTTCCCCAGGAACCCAAGACGGTCGCTCGATAGTAATAGAGCGCAGATGCGCAAGCACCTTTTGCCCCTCCTCAGACTTAAAGCAGCGCCCATATAGGATATCCAGATCGTCCGCTTTGCGAGCTTCAACCCGTGGCGCGTCTGTTAAGCCGTCCCAACCTTCTTCCATTACTGCATTGCTCCTGCCATCGCGCCGCCGTCGTTAACGGCTGCGGGCGGCTGTTGTTGTGCCATCATCGCTTGTTGCATCTGCTGCATCAGCATTTGCTGTTCTTCAGCGTTGTTCAATAGGTTCTGATCGATGCCCAGGCGCTGCGCGATAAACGCCAGCACGCGCGGGACCGACACCGTGACCTGACCCTCTGGACCCATCGAGTTGGCGATCTGCATATATTGCACAACGTCGTTGATCTCCTGGAGCTTTTGCGCTTGCGCCAGGGGCGAGACCGGGGTGATCTTGACTTCAGCGCCGTTAACCTTAAGCGGCAAGTCAATCAGACCCTGCTGGTCCATGACGTACAGCGTGCGCGCAATGATCGGAACCATCGTCTCGGTGATCAACCGACCGAACGCGCTGCCCAGGTTGGTGGCGAGCTCACGGGTGCGCTCGGCAATCTCAGTCGCGCTGCGCGCGCTCATGTTGTCTGGCGGCAGCGTGTCGTCCATCAAGATTTTCTTGATGTTCATGCGCAGATCATTGATCACGATCTGGCTGGTGTTGAAGTCGCCAGCGCGCGGCAGCGGAGCCAGGGACGCGCCATTGGGTCCGCCGTTACGGGCAACCGCCACAATCGCGCCTGGTTGGATCTTGATGTTCTGCGGGTTGAGCACGCCGTCGTCGGCTGCTGTGTAAACGCCAGCAATCGATAGTGAGGCGTTCTTTAGCACCAGCTCTAGGGTCTTGTTTAGGGTCTTGATATCAGCAATAGCCGTTACCAGGGGACCGCGACCATACACCTCGCCCGCCACTTTCATGTACCTAGACACCACAAAGGGGCTGGATCGCATCTCGCGGTGCAGCAGCTCTTGCTTTTTGGCGGTCCACACAACGTGATAGTGGTAACGCCCGGTATCCTGGTCCAGGATAACCGCATCAAACAAGTCGAGCTCCTGGTCGGGGCGACGCTCGATCGCCTCCACCAGCTCAGCAGTCATCTGCACACCAGGGAACTCACGCTGAATTGACTCGGCTTTGATGCGCAGCTTGCGGTAGACGTTATCCACCACGCCGTTTGCACCCTCCTCGATCGCTACCAGGTACTGAGGGATCGGGGTAAAGCGCACGGGGGTTGACTCGTCGCCAGCCGTGATCATCATCACGCCCGTGCCAACAGCCAAATCCAACAAGAACTCGCCCATTGCCAGGTCAAAGTTGGTCTGACGCAGGGTCTCAAACAAGCGCCCGGTGTATCGATCGAAGATTTCCTGGACGCGCTCCTGGTCCTGCTCGCCGATCTGGCTGCCAGGCTCCAGGCGACACCAGCTCTTGTAAGGTGGGAATAAGCCAGCCTGCAATCGGTTGGCAAAACGCTGCGTCGCATGGATCGCAGTCGAATCGAAAACGCGCGCCATCTTGGATTTACCAGCGACGCGCCCCTCGTAGTTCCCGGAATATAGGTTCCGCTGCGGCAGCGCGTACTCGTAGCAGTCCTCGTATATGGACCGCCACTCGTCTTTGCGCGCCTGAGCCTTGGCTTCGCGCTCAATCAGCTCTTTTACATTAAATCTAGGCATTACGCTTTGCTTCCAATCGTTTGCTTATTGCCGCCGCTTTCGACGACGCATCATCTTTCGATGACGCACCCCAGGCACGCAGCGATAAAAGCAGCCTGGTCGGGCGACCTTGGCTGTCCCGCTCGGGACCTGGGTTCTTACTCATGCGAGCCAGGAACGACGCACGGCGCGGGTTGTCGCCAGACTTAACTGGCGGCTTGAGATCCGCGCCTTCTGTGCGTTTGTAATACGCTCGCCCAGCCGCATTAAGACCCCCGCTTGGGTTCTGGTGTTTTTTTGCGACCATCTTTTTGCTCTATCTTTGCCATAGTCCCATACACATACGCTTGCTTGCGCTCACCCTTTAACCCTAGGCGCTCCGCGCTAAGCAGCAGCTGCTTGTGTATTTTTTTTGGCATTACGCTTTAGGCGTGTTGCCGACGCCCAATGTAGATTGCTGCGCTATTTGGTTAGGACCTTCCTGGCGAGCCGGAGACATTAACAAACGAATACCGCCCGTGCGCTGCACGCGACGACGCGCTGCGCTCTGAGCAGCCTCCTCGCGGGTTTGAGCCTCCGCGCGAGCCTCTTGTTTCTTTTGTGTTTCAGTAACTTGTGGGGGTGGAGCTGATCCACCGCCGCCGCCGCCAAATAATCCAGACATTATCTGATCCTCGTCATCATTAAATAATCATCACCGTCAGGACCAAATTTGGTCATAACGCTCTCAACCGTAAAATACAACGATTTTGCAAAATTGTAAGCTGTATCGTTATGCTTTCGTACAGCTATCTGAAGGCGCTTCATGTTATATTTTTGCTCGATCTGAGCAAGAATTTGTCGCGCACCCTTGATTAACGCTATCGGATTGCGCTCGATTCCACGACCAGGAACCATCCAAACCTCTGCAACACCAACCCAATAAGGGCGCAGCCCAAAGATCAAAACGGGTTTGCCATCACGAATCCCGGTCCAGGCGAGCTCGGGGATTGCATTATCCAGGATGTATTGGTAATAATTCGGGATCAGATCGGCAAAATGCAGCTCGTCGCCTTTTAGCTCCAGGTGCGACAAATGCTCTGGCTGAAAGGGGACCAGCTGCTGCCCGGTGCTTAGAAAGTTATTTCCAAAAGAAAGCATTAGAAAATCTCAAAATCGGTTGCTGCGGTGTATGTCCCGCCAGCTGATTGATACGAACCCCGGCGCAGCCGCCGCTGCTCGCCACCGCCCAACATCAGATAACCAAAGGCGTCACC